>JGI20132J14458_1000150_pt1 | contig 13280 bp, 11 predicted proteins | sample OctOCTMetagenome_FD_14458 | JGI IMG/M metagenome (IMG submission 14458)
TGAATTGCTCTATCTGCCCCAAAGGCAGAACCTCGGCCATGACTCCTACCTCCCCCGAAGAGGATTCCGCCCAATTCTACCACCCCCTGTCCGAACTTCTCTCCGAAGGTCAGGAATGCTCGGGACTGCTGCTGGTGGAAGTCCCCCACCCTGCCCGAGAGGCCCTGGCCTGGAAGGCCGGCGCCCGGGGCTGCCTGTGGCGGGGGCAACCGTGCGAAAGGCTCCTCGCCGCCGTCCGGCAGGCCCTGGCCGGGACGTCGCTGTGGACCCCGGGGGCAGTGCAGCAGGCCCAGCGCTGGTGGGCGAGATGGGGCGATCCGTGGGCGGCCCTCAGCCCGCAGCAGCAGGCGGTGGCCTGGGCGGCGGCCCACGGCCTGAGCAACAAGGAGATCGCCCGCGTGCTCGGCATCGCGCCGGAGACCGCCCGCACCCACCTGGCACGGGCCCTGGCCCGCCTGGGGCGGGTGGATCGGGTAGACCTGACCCGCTGGCTGGCCCAGGGCGGCCTCCTGGACCCCCGCTGCGCGGCGCTGCTGGACGAGGATCCCTTGCCGGACTTCCGGCAGCTGATCGAGGCCCTGATGGGCCTTGGGTAGATGGGGACCGCCCGCGGAAGGTCTGTCCCCCGCGTCGGGGGACAGACAAGAAGCGGGGAGTGGGCTAAGATGAGAANCGGAAGCCCAGGCAAGGGAGGTCTGCGATGGGGACGCGGTGGCTGCTTTACGATGCGGGGTGTTCCGTATGCGCCGCCCTGGCCCGAGAGGTGGAGGCCCTCAGCGGGGGGCGGCTGCGGGTGCGGAGTTTGCGGGAGCCCGAGGTCCAGGCCCTGCTGGACCGCGCCCGTCCCGGCTGGCAGTGGGAGCCGATGCTCGTCGAGATCGAGGGGGAGCGGGTGCGGGTCTTCGCGGGGCTGGCGATGCGGATGCGGTTGCTCCAGATCCTGGGCCCGGCGCGGGCCTTGCGGGTAGCCCAGGCGGTGGCCCGGATGGGAGGCCCTGTGCTGGGCGTGGATTGGGGGAGGCGGCGGTTGCTGCGCCAGAGCCTGGCCCTGGCCGGGCTGGCGCTGCTGCGGCGGATCCCCGGAGGGACCCATGCCCCTCGAACCGCCGGTTCGGCCCCTCCTCGTCTCGGCCCAGGGGAGGGGGAGCTCTGGGAGGGGTTCGTGCTGCTTCCGGAAGGCGCCCCGCTGCCCTCCTTCGTGAGCTGTGCCCCCGCTCCCATCCTATGCCAGACCGATGGCAGCCCCGAAGCCGAGGCCCTGCGCGGGGAGACCCTTCTGGTGCAGGATCTGGCCGAGGCACGAGCGCAGATCCCCTTCCTCCTCTACCGGCCAACAGAGTTACTCTTTCAACAAGGGCAGGTGATCCGGTTCCGAGGAGAATGTGATGTGTGTTCTGTCTAAGCAGGGTCGGATTGCGATCATGATGCTGATGGTGCTAAGCCTGCTGAGCTGTAGGATGCCACAGGCTCCTGGACCCCGGCCCACGTTGGAGAAGAGGTTCGGTTCACCCCTCTCTACCCCTCCTCCGCCCACACTCCCCACTTCCCCCTGCCTTCCTCCACCGGATATTTCGAGCGGGGAGACGCCCTCGCCGCTCCTGGACCTTTGGGATCTCCGATGGGAGGAGCTGGCCCGACCCGACCGACGCCTGCGCCACCTCCCGGGTTCTCCGTATCCCATCTTCCCGGAGTCAATCTCCCGGGACGGCCGCCGCCTTACGGTGGTGTGGCGCTGGCCCCTGGAGCCCCCACTTCAGAACGCAGGTTTCCTGGCCTCCGCAGAACTGGATACGGAAGGCAATACCCACCACTGGCTCATCCAGGACGGGAGCGCCATCCGTGAGAAAGAGACCGTGGAGGAAGTCTGCTGCTGGACCCTTTCGGATGGCCGACGGCTCAGGGCCATCCGCACCCATGTCGGCCTCATTCGCCTGATCCTGGAAGAGGATCACCGCTCCCGCGTTCTGGAGCCGCCGGAACCGATCCGTGACCTTCTCCTGGCCCGGGACGCGGTGGCCCTCGCCTCCTCCCCAAACGGGACGGTGTGGCGAGTAGATCTGAACACCGGGACCTGGGAGAAGGTCCTGGAGAGGGAGCGGGGACTGTGGGGGGTGATCATGGCCCGGGATAGCGCTTACGGGTTGGCGCTGCAAGAGGTGGAAACCCCGGATGGGCTGCCGCGGATCCGGATCTGGCAAGTCCCCGCCCGCATGGGCGCGCCAGCCCGCCGGATCGATCTGCCGCTTCACATCCTTGGATCAGACGACCCGAACATCCCACCGACCAGGGAGATCGGAAACGGTCCTCACTGGCTCATCGGGGTGCCCAACGATGCATTCGGGAAGGGCTTCCTTCTGGACCTCCACGCCGGCCGGGTGGTGAGGCCCGCCGACCTGGGGCTTTCAGATTGGAACTTCTTCGACTACGCCCTTTCCCCGGATGGACAATGGCTGGCGATCGCCATGGTGCGCGTAGGCCAGCACCTCAAAGGGCCCGAAGATCCCGCCCGAGTCCTCTACCTTGCCCCGGGAGCCCATCTCAAAGCCGGCCGGCTTCTGGAAGGGGTCTCCATAATGACCTGGGGGGTTGATCCCCCTGCCGTCTTCCTGAAAGATCTGCAAACCGGTGAGCTGCGTGTGTTGCGCCTGCCCGCAGCTCCGGGATCCCTTGGAATTCCCCTCGCCGGCGCGCGACCGCCCCTCGTTCCTGTTCCAGACGGCGTGTTGGCCGTAAGGGGGGAGCATGGGGAACAGGTGGTGTGGCTGAACCTGGAGGGAGTCCCCCAGGCGACCCTGGATCTCTTCCCCTTCTACCAGGGCATATATGCGTTGCTTCCTGAAATCCAAGGGCGCCTGCTGAAACGGGTGTGGATCGGCGCCCAGGCGATCTCCCCTCGTTCGGACGGACAGTGTCAGTGGGGGTTGATTGAATGGATCCCCCCGCCATCGCCTGCTTCACATCCCGGAACAAACGAATCCGGCGATCCGGCCGCCGATGACGATCAGTCGAGAGACCTTTCCCTCCAGCTGGGATCTGCATCGCCCGTGCGGTTGGTCGCTCGGGGACGAGATCCAGACCCGGGAGCTCGAAGGGGGGTTCCATAAGGCGGGCGGGATGGTGGAAGCGATGGGGGTGGATGATAGCGATGGCCCTGGCGCTGGGGGCGTGCAGGAGGGGCCGAGGAACCGCTCCCACCCCTCCCCGGCCGGCACCGATTCCGCACCGGGCTGGGCGGGGAAGCGCCCTGGCCGCCCGGCACAGAGGATCCCGATGGCCGCGCAGTGTCCCCCTTTTGGGAGGACTACGGCTTCCGCTGGCTGAATCGCATGAAAACCGAAAGCCGATCCGCGACCGGAGGGGGAAGCGAGGAGCGAACGATGGCTCCTTCACGATGCAGGATGCTTGGAGATGGAGGGCAGGCTTATCGGGCCTATTTCGCATGCGAGGCCTCCGTAAGCGGGGGATCAACGGTGCTTTACGGGTGGATCCGATGATGCGCGAGAAACCGTGGTGGTTCGGTTACTTCTGGATCGGCATTACACTGGCGATGGGCGCGTGCGTCAAAGGGGAAATGACCCCCCGGACGCTACCCGAGCCGGTGCAGGTGTGGACGCGCGGCATGGGAAGCCTCGCCGGGCTGGCCTTGCTGGAGGAGCCCCCGGCCCTGGCGGTGGGGCTCACCACCGGCCTCCTGCTCATGGACCTGACCTCCGAACCACCTCAGGGGAAATGGGTATCCCGGGGATGGATCGCCCACCTGGCCGCACGTCCCCACGCCGTCACCCTGGCCATCGCCTGCCTTCGGGTTTGCCCCTCCCTGGCCCTCTACGACCCTCCCTACGAGCAACCGCAGCACGTGCTGTTGCGGGAACCGGAACCGGTGAACGACCTGGCTTTCTCCCCAGACGGGCGATTCCTCGCCGCCGTGACCGACGTTCATGGGTTCCTCTGGCGTTTGGAGCCGACGCCCACCCTGCATTGGGCCTTCCCCCTTCCGGATTTTGAGGATGCGCGCGCTGGGGAGGCCATCGCGTTCACGCCGGATGGACAGGAGGTGCTGGTGGATGCAGGCGATGTGCTCCGGCTCTCGGTGGAAACCGGCCAGCCAATGGGAGCCCTGAACACAACGGGGGATGTGAAGGCACTGGCGGTGTCGCCCGATGGCCGGTGGGCAGCGGGAAGCGACGCGGAGGGCATCACGATCTGGGATCTGAGGACGGGTGAGGTGGTTCAGCGGTTGGCCGAGAGGAACCCCGGGGCCCTGGCCTTCGCGGACGGGGGACGGGTGCTGCGTTCCCAGCGCGGGGTGTGGGAGGTAGCGACCGGGCGCCGCCTGGGAGACCGACAGGAGCCCCTCACGGTGTGGCAGGCTGCCCGGCCTGAGGGAACCGCGCGGCTCTGGCAGGAAGGCGAGACGGTGTGGATGGAAACGGCGACCGGGGATCGGCGGCAGCTGCTCGAGACGGGAGCGGCGGCGCCCGGACTGGCCTTCAGCGCCACCGGAGAGACGCTGGCCTATCTGGGGCGCGATGGCACGATCCGGGTGCTGGAGGTGCCAGGGGGACAGGAGCAGACCCGTATCCCCCTGGGGGAAGGACAGTGGCAGCCGGCTTGGCCAGATAGGGAGCTCTTAAGGGGGGAACAGGCCGGCGAGCAGTGGGTTTGGGATCTCCGGACGCTCCGGTCGTGGAAAGTTCCCCCGGGTCCACGGGGAGTCTACAGTCTGGCAGTGGCTCCGGATCGTTCGCGGTGGGCCGTGGGGACCGAGGATGGGACCATATGGGTGGGGGAAGTGGACAGGGAGCGCTGGCAGTGGTGGGCGCAAGGAGGACCCAACCCGATCCAGGCGCTGACCTTTTCCCCGGACGGACGATGGGTGGCCGCCGGCAGTTCCCAGCACGGCCCGGGCCCGGCGATGGATGAGACTCCTTTGCGGATATGGGAAACGGCCAGTGGACGGCTGGTCTGCGCGACGGATCTGGGGTGGGGAGCCCAGGATCGGCTCGGGCAGGTGGACGTGATGCGACTGGCTTTTCATCCGGATAATCAGCGATTGCTGGCCCTGGGCGTAGCCACGAAGCCGGAAAACACACCGGAGTTGATGAAAACCCGGTGGCGCGGCCGGTGGGTGGAGGTGCCGGGATGCATGCTTCGGGAAGAGTTTCCACTGACTGGATGGCCCGGAGCGCTGATCCCCTCTCCCGATGGACGATGGTTGGTCATCCAGATCGGGGAGGAATGGATGTGGTGGGATCTCCGGCGAGATCTGCCGGGGGATGGGAAGCCCGGCGGCCGTTTGAACGGATGGGGGACAAACGCGGTCGCCACCTTTAGTCCGGACGGGCGATGGCTGGCCGTAGTCCTGGAGGATGGCCGGGTAAGCCTCTGGCAGATGCCCCCATAAGCGCGGAGAACCTGGCTCGCCTCCGGAGGATGGAGAGCGATGAGAGGGGCGCAACCCGCAGGAGCCCGAGGCCCAGGCCCGGCTGAACCCGGCCCGCGCCGGCTGGCGCTAAGAGCCCATGCTCCTGGAGGTCGAGGGGGAGCGCGTCCGGGTCTTCACGGGCCTGGGGATGCGGTGGCTCCAGCTCCTGGGCCCGGTGCTGGGCGTGGATTGGGGAAGGCGCGATTTCCTGCGCCGGGCCGGAGGGGCACTCATCGCGCAGATCACCCTCTCAATCTTAGGAAGCCCCAAGTCGGTGAAGGTCAAGCATGAGCCTGCAAGCCCTAAACCTCCCGCCGAAATTTCGGTTGAACCCGCAGATGCTCATACTTACACTCAAATGCTTCGCCATGCCTTTAATAATACACACGTGCTTCGAATCAGTTTGTTTCTTAAAGCACAAGGATTTGCTCCCTATGAATCACCTTCTGTAATGCGGATTCGCGAGAGTAACAAGCTGGTGCGAACCGTTGCCATCCATCGTTATGTAACGGACGGCCAAGAAGCCGTTCTTGCATATGGAGAAGAAGTAAGCGGTCTCGTATGGGCCTATGCGATTGTTATCCCTAATAATGGACAGCGATATGCTCTAAGGGTTGGCTCAAGTGGTCAAATCGAACGCTTTGAAGCACCCATGATCAATCAGGTGGATTGGGACTGCTTGATCTGTAATGCACTTTGTGGTGGTTTATGCGGTGTGGGATGCGCATTAGCGTGCGTAATTATTTGTGGACCCAACGTTGTCTGCACCCTGATTTGCGGAGGGATGTGTGGCGGCCTGTGTGGAGGAGGATGCTACTTCGGTTGCGGACCTTTCTGCTAGCTCGGTTTAGATGCTCTGCTGTTTCTCAATAGCCCGGGCATGGTCTGGCAGACAGATGTCTACCAGCCTATCGTCCCTCATAATCCCGGGACTGCGTCTGGGTCTTCGCTTGAAAGGAGGAAATCATGGGAGCTGGGCAGCGAGAAACCGATCTCCGGATCCAGATCCTGCTCTCCACTGTGATTGGGGCGTCGGCCTTCCTGATCACAAGTCTAGCCATATGGTTGGGCTTTGAGCAAAGGACATGGATGGAGGCGATTCTCCCGGTGCTGGCCGGTGCCCTCAGTTTCGCCATCGCATCTGCCCTTGTGCGCTTTCTGGTTTTCTTCCGCAAACGCTGACTTGCTGCTCGGAGAAGCGATGCACCTACGGGCTGATGGGATGGATCCGCCGCAACAGGTTGAAGCCGGAGCAAATAGGGGGGCGCTCCCTGTGGGACCCCCGGTTATCGCTCCACCTCCCAGGGGGCGGGCCGCGGGGCGCCTTGAAGGGAATCCCGGATGAGCGGGGCGAACTCGGGATAGCACGCGGCGAAGGCGCAGAGCAACCCGAAGCAGCCCGCCAGCATCATGTCCCCATAGGGGACCGCAAAGTAAACCGGATGGCGGGACCCCCGCAACAATCCGCGGCGGGGCCCGACGACGGCCACCCCCTCCGGCCGCATCGGCGCGGCCTTGAACACCAGCGCCCCGTGGCCCATGTCGTCGAACACCTCCTCAAAACCCAGGGCGCCCTCCGCCAGCCGGCCCAGCAGGCGGTCCAGCTTCTCCCCATCCAGAAAGCCTGTGTGGTGCTCAAAGAGCCCCTCCACCTGCCCTTCCCGCAGCCGAAAGGCCAGGGTGTGGAAGTTCCCGATGTTCACCACCAGGCACTGCCGCCAGGCCGCCACCCGGGGATCCAGGGTGGCGCCCAGGGCCGCCGCGGGGGCGGTGTCCATCCCCACCACAGGGCCGTCGAAGGCCTCCCGCACCGTGCGCACCACCGCCTGCAACCGGGTGAGGGGGGCAGGGATCTCCTCCCCTCGATGGGCGAAGACGGTGAGCGCCCGATGCTCAGCCAAACGCTGGGCCAGGTAATCGAACCGGAACTTGCGGTCGGAGTAACCGGGGGGCGCCGCCCCGTGATCGAAGACCGCCACGGCGACCCCGTCCGGCCGGAGGGGCACTCCGAAGGCCTCGAAGGCCTGCCGCAACGCCTCCCAGTCGAAGTCCCGCAACACCAGACGAACCACCCGATCCCCCATGCGAGCGGCCTCGTCCTCGCTGACGAGGCGCACCCCCATCGCCTGCACCACATCCAGATCGTCGTTGAAGGTCCGCGCCGCCTCCGGCGTCGCATACACCGGGAGGCCAGCCCGCAGGTGGTCCTCCACCGCCCACTGGCACGGCCCACCGCCCATCAGGACGCCGGTTAAGAGGATCGGCCGGCGCTCCCGGGTGGCCTGCCGCACCGCTCGCGCCACCCGCATGGTCGGCGAAGGCAGAACCAGCTGATAGGCGTTCTCCAGCTCCTTCTCGCTGTCGTAGAGGAGGATGTCCTGGGTCCCGGTCCCGATGTCCACGCACAGGATCTTCATCGCCGCTTCCCTTTTCGAAACGATCTCAACCTCGCGGCCCCGATCCCACCGGCGTCCCTTCCGCCATCATGGCCTGCAATCGAAGAACCGCCTCCCCCACGCTTTCCACCACCTGCAGCAGGCCCAGGTCCTCCTCCCGAATGTAGAGGGGATCGTGATAGGCCTCCAGCAGGCGACGCCAGCGCGTCCCGATCAGGAGGAAGGGCCGGGGGGCCAGCTCCCGGGTCTGGAGGAGGCTCCAGGCCATGGCCATCTCGCTCAGCGTCCCGATGCCGCCGGGCAGGGCGACCATGGCGTCGCCGGCGGTCACCAGGTAATGCAGGCGCTGGAAGAGGGTGGGGAACTTGATCTCCACATCGAGATAGGGGTTGGCCTTCAACCCCCAGCGGTCGAACAGGTCCACCGTGACCCCGATGGCGAGCCCGCCGGCTTCCCGCGCCCCGCGGCTGACCGCCTCCATCGTCCCCCCATACCCGCCGCTCATCACGATGAAGCCGGCCTCGGCCAGGCGGCGGCCCAGCTCCCGGGCCATCTCGTAATCCGCGGATCCCGGCGCCGGGGCGTGGCCGCCGAACACCGCAACCACCCGCTGCCGCATCCCCTCCTCCTTTAGAACGTCCCGATCCCCTGGTAGCGGAACCGCTCGATGAGAAGGATACCGAGGAAGGTGAGGAGGAGCAACAGCGTGCTCATGGCCATCGCCTGGCCCAGGTTCAGCTCCCCGGGCTGGCTCAGGAAGCGGGCGATGGCCAGGGGCATGGTGGGCATGGTGGGCCGGGCGATGAGGGCGGTGGCCCCGAACTCCCCCAGGGAGACGCAGAAGGCGAAGACGGCGGCGGCCAGCCACGCCCGGCCCAGCAGGGGTGCCTCCACCCGCCACCAGACCTGCGCCGGCGAGGCCCCCAGGGTCATCGCCGCCTCCCGCCAGCGCGGGTTCATCCCCTCCAGGGCCGGCAGGAGGATGCGCACCACGAACGGATAGGCGATCAAGGTGTGGGCGATCACCACCAGCAGCGGCGAGGTGCGCAGGGCCTGCACCGCCGCCACAAGCCCCGGCCACGCTTTCAGGAACCCCGGCGGATGGCTGAAGCCGACCAGGAACCCGAACCCCAGGGTGACCGCTGACGTGGAAAGGGGAAGCATCAGCAGCGGATCCAGCCAGCGGATGCGACGCCGGCCCGCCAGCCCGTAAGCGGCCAGCCCGCCCAGGGACAGCGAGAGGCCCATGGTCGCGGCGGCGAAGAGCAACGAATTGCGGACCGCCTCGATGGGCGCCACGTAAGTGACGGCGCCGCGCCGGTTGATCCAGAGCTCCCGATAGTAGCCCAGGGTGATCCACCCGGTGTAGTAAGCCGGCTCTCCGGGCTTGCGCAGGGTCATCGGGGTCACCGAGCGCAGGGCCAGGGCCAGCAACGGCATGCCGATCCAGAGGAAAAGGATCGCCAGCCCCAGGCCGGCCATCAGACGCTCCCTCCACGTCCGCAACGGGCGACCGGTGGAAGCCTCCGGCCGCCATTCCAGAGGGACCACCCAGCGGGCCTGAAGCCGCGTGTAAAGATAGAGGAGCGCGAAGTTCAGGGCCAGCTGGACCAGGGCGAGGGTGGCCGCCGCCGGCAAACGGAAGAGGCCGACGGCCTGCCGGTAGATCTCCACCTCCAGCGTAGCATACTGAGGACCACCCAGCAGCAACACCACCCCGAAGCTGGTGAAATCGAACAGGAACACCAGGGCCGCGGCGGCCAGGATGGTCGGGAGCAACAACGGCCCGGTCACCCGCGTGAGGACCCGCCAGCGATCCGCCCCCAGGGTCCGGGCCGCCATCTCCAGGGTGGGATCCAGATGGCTCCAGGCATTCCCCACGATGCGCAGCACTAGCGTGAGGTTGTAGAACACGTGGGCGACGACGATCGCGGTCAGGGTGTTCACGAAGGGGATCGGCGGTTCCGGGAGGCCGAACAGGGCCATCAGGGCCTGATTCACCCAGCCCCGAGGGCCCAGGAGGGCCGTGAAGGCCGCCGCCACCACCACCGTGGGGAGCACGAAGGGGACGGTGGCCATCGCCTGCCACAGGCGGCGGCCCGGCAGCTGATAACGGGCGAAGAGGCCCGCCAGGGGGAGCCCCAGGAGAAGGGTCACCGCCGTGGAAAGGGCCGCCTGCCCCACCGTGAACCCCAGGACCTTCCGGAAGGACGGGCTTCCCAGGGTCCGGAGGATCGCCTCCCCTTCCAGGACGCCTGCGGGCATGAGGCTCAGGCGCAGGATGGAGATGATGGGATATGCGTAGAAGAGGGAAAAGAACAGAAGCGGCAGCGCCAGCAGGAGATCTCGTCGGCCCACTTTTCCCATGCGGGTTCGCATCCTGAGCAGGCAGCCCCGATCGATCCCCGACAGACGCCCGGTTTACCCGGACGCCTCCAGGATCTGCCGGAGACATTCCAGAGCAGCGGGGAGCGGATCCCGCCATAGCCATTCCGCTTCGATCCAGAACCCCGGGACCGCCGTGGACGGGATCCGCCCCTGGGAGATCTCCCCCACCCGGTAGCCGGGGTGATCGAGCCGGTGGATGGTCACCACCCGGAGCTCAGGATCCACCACCCAGTATTCCCGAACTCCGCCCTCCTCGTATATCCGGGCTTTCTCTTCGAGATCATAGCGCCGGGTGGGTGGAGAGACGACCTCCACCACCAGGTCCGCCGGGCCCTCCACCCAGTCAGAGCGGCTCCCCGGGAGACGATCCCGATGCACGAAGAAGAGGTCCGGCTCTTTGACCGCCCCCGGCCGCAGGCGAAGAACCGCCGGCCCATTGAAGACTTCTCCCAGCCCATGCGCTTCGACGTAGCCCCGCAGCAGAAAGGATAGAAATCCCACCAGGCGCCGGTGGGAGAGCGGGGCGGGCGAGTGCACGATCACCTCCCCGTCCTCAAACTCCCAGATGTGGTCCTCCGGCGCCTCTTCCAAGTAACGGGCCTCGGTCCATCCTCCCAGACGGAGCAGGAAAGCGCCCCGGATCTCCTCGCCGCTTTCCGTCATCAACCGAACCCTCATCGCCGGACCTCCCGCACCCCGGTTCGGGCGAGCCGGATCCGCGTTCCTCACATTTTGCGCGATCCTCATCGCAACATCAAATCCGTCCACTCCTGGATCCACCGCTCCCGGTTGGCATCGATCCGGGCGGGATCCAGGCGGGCGGGCTCCCTCGGGACCTCTGCGAACTTCTGGAAGAAGTCCGGGAGCTTGGCCTTCGGGTGGACCGGGAAGACGAACATCTGGAGGGGGATGTCTTCCTGGAAGCGCAGGCTGATCATGTAATCCATCCAGCGCTCCGCCAGGTCCCGGTTCCGCGCCCCTTTCAGGATGCCGGCGAACTCAATCTGGCGGAAGCAGGCGTCCTTCCCCAGGACGTTCCCGGTGGGGGGCTCGGAGAGCTGACCCTGGCTGAAATACACCTCCGCCGCCGGGCTGGTGGCGTAGCTCACCACCAGCGGGCGTGTCCCCGGGCTCCCCGTGGCCCCGCTGAACTCTTTGTAATACGCGTCCTCCCAGCCCTCGGTGATCTTCACATCGTTGGCCTTCAGGGCCCGCCAGAAATCCAGCCAGCGCTCCTCCCCGAAGTGGGCGATGGTGGCCAGCATGAACGCCAGGCCCGGGGAGGAGGTGGCCGGGTTCTCCACCACCAGCAAGCCCCGATACTCCGGCCGCGCGAGGTCCTCCAGGGTCTCCGGCGGCTTCAGTCCCTTCTCCCGAAAGTATTTCTTGTCGTAGTTCACGCAGACGTCGCCGTAATCGATGGGGATCAGCCGGAGCTCGGGGTCCAGGATGAACTCCGCGGGGATCTCCTCCAGGCCCTTCGGCCGGTAGGGTTCGAAGAGGTCCTCCCGGATGGCCCGGCTGAAGAAGGTGTTGTCGACCCCGAAGAACACATCGGCCAGGGGCGCTCCCTTGGCCAGGATGGCCTTGTTGAGAGCGGCCCCCGCATCGCCTGCCTTGAGGATCTGGACCCGCGCGTGGTAGCGCTGCTCGAACTCCCGCAACACCTCTTCGCTGACGGCGAAGCTGTCGTGGGTCATCAGCACCAGCTCCCGCGGGCCCGCCGGTGTGGCCGTGGGGGCCGATGGGCTCGGGGAGAGCGTGGGGGCCGGCGTCGCCGGAGCCGGCGAGGGCGCCGGCGGCGCCGCAGGCGTGGTGCAGGCCGCTGTGAACACCATCAGCACGCCGATGAGAATCGCTCGGCGCTTCATCGTTCCTCCCTCCGGATGGGAAGATCTGAAAGCCGCTTCACCCTACAACGGCAGGAGGGGCTTTCGCTTTGGCCCATGTCCTTGAACGATCGGAGAGGAGCAGAGGCCAGCCTCTCCCCTCCCGTTGCGCCCTGCTGTCCAAGCCGAGCAACTGCGGGCAGTTGCCCTCCATCCCATCTGCGATCATCGGAGAGAAAGCGCCGCGATCCTTCGACCCGAACCTCCGGTTCTCGATGAAACGAAGGTCGCGGCTGAAGCCGCTCCTACAAAAACGCGCTTCGGTAGGAGGGGCTTTCGCCCCGAACGCCCGTCTTCGATTTGATGACAGGATGCGGGCCGAAATGAATTTCGGCCTGCTTTGTGGGTCGCGGCGGAAGCCACTTTCGTCCCGAACCGGCGGTCCTCCATGATCCTGTCGGCCGGTTGCAGCCATCCCCGGTTGCGGGTTTAACCCTCTCCCCGCTCGTGGATCACCAGAAGTAGGCCCCGTCGGACCCGCACCCGGGCCCGGGGGGCGATCATCCGGTTGCTCACCCCCAGGGTGGCACCGAAAGGCAGCGTCCCCTCCGTCAGGGGGTAGAACAGCCCCTCCAGCGTCACCCCCTCCGCGTCCCCGATCAGCGGGATCAGGGAGACCCGATCTCCCGGCTCCCCCTCGATCCAGCCCTCCTCCCGGATCACGAAGGCCTCCCGCCCCGCCCCCACGAAGCGGACGTCCCAGCCTGCCCATCGCGGGTGGGCCAGAAGCAGCAGCGAGGCCAGGGTCTGATCCAGCCGGGAGCCCCATGCCCCGAACACCCGGATGGTCGTCCCCAGGGTTCGGGCGTAGTCCAGGGCCAGCTCCAGATCCGTGGCGTCTTTATCCACCGGATGACGCTCGATGGAGACCTCGTGGGCCTCCAGCCATGCGAGGGTCTCCGGATCCATGGAATCCAAATCCCCGATCACCCGATGGGGGAGGACGCCGATGGCCCGCAGGTGGGCCGCCCCCCCATCCGCGGCCAGGATCCAACGCGCGCCGGAGGTCGCCCGGCGCAACGCCTCGCCCTCAACGTCCCCGCCCGCCACCACCACGATCATCCCCGCGCCCCCCCATGGTCCGCGATGAAGGGAGAAACGCTTCGCATGGACCCCGCCGGATGAGCTGCGGCTTGCCAGAGGAATCCGCACCGGGGGCAGAGGCGAAAGCGTCGAAGGGGC
>JGI20132J14458_1000157_pt1 | contig 13044 bp, 9 predicted proteins | sample OctOCTMetagenome_FD_14458 | JGI IMG/M metagenome (IMG submission 14458)
TACGTTGAGAAGAGATACATGCCCCTACTGTGGTGGAGAACTAATACTACCCCACCCTCCAAGGTATTCTCCACAGGATAAGTACGTTGAGCACAGGTATAAGCTAAAAAAGGAGAAAGGACTGCTCTAGCCCACGTAACTTCAAACATTTAGTAGTGTGAGAGATCCCGCTACGTTCTCATAAGAAGCAATCCTACAATTAGAGCTCCTAAAACAATAATCGCTGTGACTACAACAGATAGAATCACACCCCACGTTAACCTCTCCCCACCCCTAAAAGCCTCAGGAGCAGGCATTGCAACCTGCGGTGGTGACATGGGCGACATGGGCGTAGTGAGGGTCGTTGGAGGTGTTGCAGCCTCCGGTGCTTGTAGCAATGATGCTAGGTAGCTCTGCACCACATTAAGATTCGGGTCGTCAGGCTTCTTCCCAACATATCCAACCATTGTTTTGAATAGCTCACTCCACGATCTAACCTCAACTCCCAGACTTCTTTTAACCTTCTGGTAAACCTCTGCTTCCACAAACTCATCTAGGCTAGCGTGCTTACCAGCTAAAGCTTTGTAACGGGATACAATCTCATCCCACGAATTGCCAATACCACCACTCCTATGACAAGTAGTACAGCCGAGGCGTTCGAAAGCAGATTTAGCTTCAGCCTCACTAGGCTGAGCTAGAGAAGCTAAGATCGATGAGGTGAGTAGAGCTCCAATAACTGAAACTAGTAGTAGGGCTCTAATCATATTAAACATCGTATTAGACTCCCCCAACATCATANTAGACTCTCCCCTCCGAGAAGGGCTAGTAGTCCTAGGGCTTAATAATAAGTGGTATATACGTTTCACTTGTTACCTGTTAAGTTTACATTAGAAGAGGATTAGATGAACTTGTCTTTCGACTCTCTCAGAGCTTGGAGAATTATATGCTGTGATCTCTTTCCAAGTGATTGGCGGTGGTATTGCTTGTACAAGGTGGTTGGAAGAGAGAGGGTTGGGAGGAGTAGGTATTCAAGGTATATTGTTATGTTTTCAACTAGGTGGCCTGAGGGAGCTTGTAGCGTTTATCTTGTATCTACGTTTACCTCACTCTATCCTGGTAGGTTTGAGCTGGCACGTTTCAGGGATAAGGGTTTTCTAATGCTAAGTTTATGGGACGATCTATATCCCTACTGGTTTTCCGTTAATGGTTTCTCCTTAGACCTCGATGGTGACAATGATGAGAGGGTGCAGGTTAGGTTGGCTGGTTTAGAGAGACCTCTTGAGGCCTCACTTGCAAGGATTAGCGTTAACGATTACGCCATGGCCTCTAGTGGTTTAAGGGATTGGGTTGATCTAGTGGTTCACGATGAGAGGAGCCCTATTTTCATNTCAAAGATGGAGGAGTATACGGTTTTAAGGTTATGGTTGCCTAGAGGTGTTGTTGATAATGTGATACTTGAATATAAGGGCTCAGGCCAAGGGGGTTTTGTTGAAAGTGATATGGAATTGGTTGGGAGGAGTAGGTATAAGGACTACTATGAGGTGTGGGTGAGAGGGGGTGTTGAGGGCTACCTTTTCAAGCTTAGGGTTGACGGTAAAGTTGTTCTCTTCGGTAGAGATGGTGTAGGAGACGGAGCCCCGATAACCCCTGGTGTGCCGCTAGGGTATAACGAGATACCGTGGTGGGTTGGAGTCACATACTATATGGTGTTTGTTGATAGCTTTGAGAGAGCTATTGAAAAGAAGGGTGTTAAGCTGATCGATGTCTACGAGCCTAGGGAGCCCGGATACTATGGAGGGGATTTGATTGGCTTGCTTAGGAGGATTGATCATGTAAAGTGGTTGGGCTTCGACGCTCTATATCTAACCCCTATCTATGTCTCAGCATCCTATCATAGATACGATGTTATAGATCATTTCTCCGTAGATCCACTATTAGGAGGCGAGGAGGCGTTCGAGAAGCTCCTAGAGGTTTTAAGGTCTAACGGGTTGAAGCTAGTCTTAGACATAGTAGTCCATCACACATCGCCATGCCATAAGAGTTTCCTGGAGCTCCTAAACAAGGATGTAAATAGGATGTACAGGCTGGTTAGGCGTGTTAGTGAGGTAGAAGAGAGAGTATTGAGGAAGCTCGGGGAGTTCATAGATAGAGGTTGTAGGGGTAGGATCGGGTTAGAACATGAAAGGAAACCCTTCTACGAGTCGTTCGCAAGCACATGGCATATGCCTAAACTGGATCACAGCAAATCACATGTCAGGAGTTATGTTAAAAGAATCCTATCACATTGGCTTAAGAAGGGAGCTGATGGTTTCAGGTTCGATGTAGGCCACGCTATCCCAGATGGTTTTATGAAAGAATACTATGGTCATGTTAAGAGGGTGAAGGGAGACGCTGTCGTCATAGCGGAGGTCACGGTAGGAGTTGATAGCTACCCTCTAGGAACCACTATGGACTCGGCGACAAACTACGATCTTAGAGAGAACCTGGTAAAGTTCTTCGTGCTAAGAGAGCTTAACGCTCATGATATGGAGGGATTGCTAGCTAAACAGTACTCTAGGATACCCGTAACCTCGGCATTATCTCTCATAAACCTACTTGGAAGCCATGATACACCGAGGATTAAGACTATAGCTATGGAATGCTATCCGGATTGCATTAAGAGGATGTACTTCACACTCTTCATACTACCGGGAGCTCCCGCAATATACTATGGTGATGAGATTGGAATGGAGGGCTCTGGAGATCCAGATTGTAGAAGACCCATGATATGGGATGTGAATAGATGGGATAAAGATCTCTTAAACTACATTAAGAGGCTTCTAGATGTTAGGAGGAGGCTTAAGGCTTTAAGATATGGTAGCTTTAAAGTTAGAGTTCTAGACGAGGACACCGTGGCGGTGTACAGGAGCTATGAGGGAGAGCATGTTCTAGGTATTGTAACTCGTGAGAAGCGAGTGAACTCTGTAGAACTAGGTCTAGGCGGTGTAAGAGAGGTTTTAGTGGGCTCTGTTAACTATGGCAATGTGGTACTAGAGGGTGGTGTTGCACTATTAATGCTCTGAGTAAGCCGATGTAAGTTATTTAAAATCCCCTCTCATCCTACCCCCTGGTGACGGTTCGTGGAGGGTAGCAGGCTACTAAAGGCTTTCGCGCTGCTAGCACTGGTAATCCTCGCTACATCAACTCCCTTGGAGGGCCAGAGAGTGCTGGTATCTGTCTCAGACCCTGAGGGTGATGATAGGGGTCCTGGGTATTACGGTTATTCAACAAACCCTGTGTTTAAACCTGGGGTTTTCGATATGGTTAAGTTTGAGGTTGTAGATGAGGGTGCTANGCTTAGCTTCCGTGTTACATTTAAAGAGCTAGGCGGTAATCCTTGGGGTGGCCCTAATGGCTTCTGCCTCCAGAACATCCAGATATATGTTAGGACTACCCAGGCTGGTTTACCGTCTAGAACTGATACTCTAGGGCTTAATGTCGTCTTCGCCCCCTCATATGCATGGCATTTTGCCATAGTAATAGTGCCTGGTTGGGAGGAGAAGATAGTTCCTGAGGGCCAGAGATCCGGTATATACTACTACGGCTATAGCGTAGTCCAAGACGGGGTTCTAGTTGTTAAAGTTGATGGTAACACTATTACAGCCTCTGTGGATAAGAAGGCCCTTATAGATGTAGATAACGTAGCCTCATGGACCATAGTTGTAGCTGTAGCAAGCTACGACGGCTTCGGGCCTAACAGGGTTAGACCAGCAGGGCCCGTTGGTGGAGAGTGGGTTTTAAACGGTACTAAGTATGCTACGCCAGAGCAGAGAGCCAGGATAGCTAAGGCCATAGCAGCTGGAATGGAGCCGAGGATCTTAGATCTCCTAGTCTACTCGCCAGAGTATAAGGCTGGTATAACAGCTGAGACTCAGTACAAGTGGCTTGACAGTTACAACCCCGATCTAAAACTTCTAGCTACAATACCGCCAATCCAGATCCCACCAACCACGGTAACCATAACTAGCACTATAACTAATACCGTGACTAGCACTATAACGAAGGTTGCAACAGAGTTGAGAACAGAGGTTCAGACTACTACAGTAACTGAGATCAACTGGCCTATATCAATACTCCTCCTAATTGTAGGCTTAGTAGTAGGCATTATCGTAGTTAGATTTATCCTAAGATAATAGAGCTCCTTTAAGGGAGAAGACTCTTTTTTAAACCCCAGAAGATTCCCTCTTTCTACGGTGCTACCGGGTATGAGTGAGGCTAGATTAGGGGCTGTAATGCTTATATTGCTCCTTCTATCCAGCACTATATACATTAGCTCTTATAGAGTTGAGTCTCAAGGAGCCGAACCTTTATACCTGGTTATTGTATGGCATTATCATCAACCGTGGTATTACGATGTTACAGGTGGTAGCCTAGTGCTACCGTGGGTGAGAATGCATAGTGTTGGTAACTACTATAAGATGGCCTACATACTATCCAAGTACCCAGATGTTAAGGTGTCCTTCACATTCTCAGGTTCTCTGCTAGCTCAGCTCAAAGCTTATGTTGATGGTAATGTTACTGATTTCAGGCAACAACTGTCATGGAAGATTGCTAGAGGTGATAGTCTATCGGTTGACGATAAGTTTTCAATGCTACAGATACCTGGAGGGTTCTTTGATATAAACTGGAATAGGATAGTTAACGTAGTCCCAAAGTATAGGGAGTTGAGGGATAAAGCGCTGGAGGCTTTTAAAAAGCATGTAGGTCTCCCCGAGGAGAGGTTTAAGGAAGCAGTTGTGGGGGAGTTCACAGAGCAGGAGATCCTAGATCTAGCATGTCTCTTCAACCTATTCTGGGTAGATCCTCTAGTCTTAAGAGAGGCGTATCCAGAGCTCTACAAGGTTAGAGAGGGGTATCTAAGAGATAGGGATTACAGGTGTAGTAGAGATGTTCTAAGAGTGATACTGGAAACTCATAACAGTATAATGGCTAAGACGATACCGGCATACAGGGAGCTCCTGGAGCGAGGTCAGGTGGAGATAGTACCAGTACCCTACAGCCACCCACTAGCACCTCTACTCACAGCCTCTGGGATGGGGGAGGATTTAGAGTTACACGTTAACCTAAGCTTGAACCTCTTCAGGAAGGTCTTCAACTACAGCCCAAAGGGTGTATGGCCTGCTGAGCTAGCTGTTAACGAGGATGTTTTCAGGGTGTTCTCTAAGCTAGGATTATCATGGTCTATAGCAGATGATACAGTCCTATCCAAGTCAGTCCCCTCCCTGAAGACATCCCATGTGAGTGGTGTAAATGTTGCTGAGAGCTACTTCTGGGTATTAGACTTCAACGGTAGCCCGTTCTACGTTCTATTCAGGAATAGTGATTTAAGTAACTTGATAGGCTTCACCTACAGCACCCTACCGTATATGAGCGCTGTTAGTGATTTAATGTCAAAGCTTAGAAGTATAGCGTCAGCGTCACCGGGAGGTGTAATTGTGATAGCCTTAGACGGCGAGAACCCCTGGGAGCACTATGAGGAGTTCGGAGATCTATTCCTCCTAGAGCTCTACAAACAGCTATCCCAAGCTCAGAAGGAGGGGGTTATCAAGACTATAACTCCTATCGAGTACATAGCTATGAAGAGAGGCTATGCCAGAGAGCTTCCAGCGCTTGAGCACCGCTATTTAAACCTTAAATCCAAGGATATATCAGATATACCCATATCGTACTCTGAGGATGCATACACAATACTGCCGAGGGAGCCTAGAAGGGCTAGGATTGCCGAAGGCTCGTGGGCTGGAGGAGAGCTAGCTATATGGATTGGCCAGAGGCAGGAGAATGTAGCGTGGATGCTCATGGTTAAGAGTAGAGAGGATGTAATAAGAGCTGTTGGTGTTACGAGCTTGAAGGAGGCTTTTCACTTAAACCCAAAGGCTGTAATGTATATTCTAATGGCTGAGGCTAGCGACTGGCTATGGTGGTATGGTGGTGATGGTGGTGGAGTGTTCCCCTCCAACGTTCTATTCAAACAGTACCTTAGGAAAGCCTGCGATGCGGTAGCTCTAAGAGCTCCACACTTCCTCGAAGCATTGTTTAACCCAGATGCTACCCCTGTGGGTGTTCTTAATACAGATGTACCTAAACCGGTTGATGCAGAGCCCAGGCTCGATGGTGTTCTAGACGAGCCTCTGTGGGGTAACTCTCTAAGAATTAATGTTGGCGAAAGGCATGTTAGGGAAGCCCTTGTAGCTGTTAGCCCTCAGAACCTCATCATTGGTTTAAAGTTGGCTGGTGTAGACCGCACAGATTTAAGATTGGCTGTTTACCTGACGAATCCATGGAGGAGCGTAAGCCCCTACGATCCAGGTTATAATAGCTTCTTTAGGGATGGAAGTATAGCCCCTATGGGCCTCTTCTACGAGGTAGTCGTAGATTTAAGGGATGTAAGGGCTAGCGTTAACGTAGCTGATGGTAGAGGGGGGTGGGTTAAACTATTCAATATAAATAGCGTAGCTGTAGGGGGGTCTGTGGAGCTCCTGGTTCCATGGAGTATGCTCTCTCTATCGCCAGGCGATATAGTTTATGTGGTGGTCGCNGTGTATAGTGGTGGTGTTCTCGTTGAGAGGAGTGATAGGGTTGGATTAACACATGTAATCCACGTTCCAAGGGCTGCGGTTGCCCCACAGGCTAGGGTAGTATTTGAAATGGTGGATCCTGAGGGTGACGATGATGGTGCTGGAGGCTACCGCTACCCGTTGAACCCTGTGTTCAAACCCGGTGTCTTCGACCTCCTCAAGTTCAGTGTTAGCGTTACCGGGGATAAGGTGGTGTTTAGCGTGTATGTTAAGAGCCTAGGCGGTAACCCTTGGGGCGGCCCTAATGGCTTTAGCTTGCAGTACGCACACATATACATTAGAACCACCTTGGGAGAGCGGGGTAGGGGCGACACGCTGGGTCTCAATGTTAACCTAAGCGATGATAGTAGATGGCATATAGCAATCCTCATAGCACCAGGCTGGGGTTCTGACCCTGTTCCTAAGGGTGAGAGGGCAACCATATACTATGCTAATGGCACTATGGTAGTTCAAGATGCTCTCTACAAGGTATACGCAGACCCCATAGCGGACGCGATAGTAGCTGAGGTTTCAAAGATGCTACTACCAGATGTTGACAACATAGAGCGGTGGGTTTACACTGTATTCCTAACAAGTTATGATGGCTACGGGCCTGATAGGATAAGACCCTTCGGTGTTGAAAGCCAGGAGTGGGTTGTAGGAGCTGGGGCAAAGTATGCTCAAGCCATCCTCTTCAACGTCATACCCAGGGTTATGGATCTACTCGCTCCCACAAAAGATGAGCAGCACGCCACGCTTAACACATTCAAGGTTGATAGGGAGAGGGGTGTGGCTCAGATGGCGGTCGTTAAGGGTGTTTCAAAGACCGCTGTAACCCAGCCTCCGACCAAGACTGTTACCGTAACAGAGGTGGTGGAGAGGAGTGTAACATCTATAGTTGAGAGGTTTATAGAGAAGCCTAAAACCATAACAGAGGTTCAAACTAGGACGAGCGGGCTGCTACTAGCACTCCTGGCAGGCCTAGGACTTGGACTTATCCTCTCAGCACTCATGTTGAGGCGGAGATAGCCTAGCTACTGTCTTAAATTCTCTCCTGTATTTCTAAATAGTGGATGGGAGCTTGGCCGATGTCAAACTTAGGGGTGTAACTAAGAAGTTTGGTAGAGTCGTAGCTGTCAACAGGGTTACACTCGATATAAGTGATGGGGAGTTCTTCGCAATCCTAGGTCCTAGTGGTTGTGGTAAGACTACACTGTTAAGGCTTATAGCAGGTTTAGAGTTCCCAGATGAGGGTGAGATTCTAATAGGAGGGAGGGTTGTGAACAACCTACACCCCAGGGATAGGGATGTAGCTATGGTATTCCAGAACTACGCCTTATACCCCCACATGAGGGTTTTCGATAACATAGCATTCCCCCTCATGGTTAGGAGGAGGGAGCTGGGTCTCGATAAGGAGGCTATTAGGAGGAGGGTTGTTGAGATAGCCAGGGTTCTAGGCATAGAGGGGCTGCTCGATAGATATCCTAGAGAGCTGAGCGGTGGTCAGCAACAGAGGGTTGCTCTAGCAAGAGCTCTCGTTAGGGAGCCTAAGGTTTGGCTTCTAGATGAGCCTTTATCAAACCTGGATGCTAAGCTTAGAGTTCAAATGAGAGCTGAGCTTAAATCACTGCAGAGGAAGTTCGGGGTAACAACGGTGTATGTAACACACGATCAAGGGGAGGCGATGAGCCTGGCTGATAGGATAGCGGTCATGAACGAAGGGAGGGTACTACAGGTTGGAACACCAGACGATCTATACCTAAAACCATTAGATATCTTCGTGGCAACATTCATAGGAAGTCCCTCAACGAACATAATACCATGTAATGTGGTGAGCGTTGAAACACTAGAACTAGAGTGCGCTGGGTTCAACCTGAAGACCGGTATAAGCTTAGATCCCAGTATCCTGAAGCCAGGAGATAAGGTCTATCTAGGTGTTAGACCGGAGCACGTGGAGATACGTAAATCCCAGGATGAAGGTGTAACAATAAAAGGTAAGGTTACCATCATAGAACCCCTAGGCTCTCAATCCATAGTAACGTTAAGCTTGGGTAGCGAAAGTATTAGAGCTCTGACCTCTCGGGATTTGAAGGTGGATGTCGGCGAAGACGTGTACATTAGGATAGATGTTAGCAAAATACTATTATACGATGCTAAGACAGGCAGACTCCTGCTATAACCAGCATAATGAGGTAAAACCCGTAAGGGTTACCTTAAGAATCTCTGGGGACATTTATATTAACTCTCAGCTAAAACATAGAACTAGAGGTGGTAGGCTTGGCTACCAGTTCACCTAGAATTATTATTGCTGTAGCAGCCCTCCTAGTCCTTATCATCATTGCAGGTATCCTATTGGTTACAAGGGAGAGAGCTCCTACAACCCCCACACTACCTACACCAACCCCAATACAAACTCCACCCATAACAACTCCCCCTACCCAAACACCTCCCGTAACGCAACCCGAAACTGTTAGAGAGCTTGTTATAGGTACTTCTAAGATTAGAGTTCCACCTGACTTCTACGAATTTGTATCTAAAGTTAAGAGGGGGGATGTGAGGGTTACCATAAACTTCTGGACCGCTATGATGCCCTTCGAGGTTAAGGTAATCGATAGGGCTGTTAAACAGTTTGAGTCAGAGTACCCAGGCGTGAAGATCCAGTATACTGGTACTGTTGCTAACATGAAGGAGGCTATTAAGGCGGGGATAATAGCTGGGGATGTCGAGAATACAGCACATGTATTCACATGGGCTCATGATTGGACAGGCGAGATGGCCGATGGAGGTTTCATAGTGAGCTTGTCAAAGTACCTGCCAAGAGAGACTATAGAAGATCTAAGGAAAGAGTATGCGGCCTTAGCCTTTAGCTCTGGAGTATACAAGCTGGAGCTCTACGGCCTACCTTGGGCTATTGAGGGTATAGCTTTAGTATGCAACCTGGATATGACCGGGGGTGTCCTACCGGGGAAGTTTTCGCAACTGGAGGAGATTATGAAGAGGTGGTATAACCCTGAGAGGAAAACCTATGGTCTTGCATGGCAAATAGACCCGTATCACGTCTACCCATTGATAACAGCTTTCGGGGGGTTCTACTACGATGAGGATAGGGACGCTGTAGGGGTTAATAGTGCTGGGGCTGTGGAGGGCTTCAAATTCCTTCTATCAAAGGTCTTCCCATACATGTTCACAGGAGATCTAGGTCACGAGGCTCAGTTATCTATATTCGAGGAGGGTAGAGCTCCCTGTATAATAACGGGCCCCTGGAATATACCTAGGATAAAGGAGAAGGTGGCAAGGATAGCTATTGGCCCCATACCGGAGATTGATGGTATGAAGCCGAAACCCTTCTCTGGAATCAAACTACTCTGGATTACCAAGGCTGCCGAGGCTGATAGGAATAGGCTCTATGCTAGCATACTCTTCGCTTTATGGTTCACCTTAAACGATGACGTCACTAGAATGTTGATGGAGGAAGCAGGCTTCATCCCCGTGAAGGTTTCATCACTAGACTTCCTAAGAGCTAACAGGGATAAGTACCCTATTATAGCAGGGTTCTCCATGGCATTAGCTGACAGCACCCCCATGCCTAAATCAGTTAAAATGGCTAAAGTCTGGGGTCCCGTAGCTGAAGCTCTATCGAGTATGATAACAATCTACAATGAGAAGGGGCGGGAGGAGGCTGTAGCTAGTGTTAGCAAGCTACTAGACGAGGCTCAGAAGAAGATACTCGAGGCGTTTAAAGGCTAGGTGGAGGGCATCTAATGACCTCAGCTAGAGAGAGGCTCCTCTACCCTTTAAAGATCGCAGCCCTCTTAATCCTAGGTAGCCTGGTGGTCTACATTTCATTCTCAATATTCCCCATAGCATACTCCATATACATAGCGTTTACAGACGCCTCCGCAAAGAACATAGCCCCAGGCCCTAGACTCTACGAGCTTAGAGAAGCTAAATCCCGTATAACAGAGTATCTTGAGTCTAGGAAAGACTACATTGTAGGCGAAGCCGTTAAAGCTAAGACTCTGGTAGACGAGACTATAACCATCCTCGATGAGCTCTCAACGACAATAGCTAGTGCTACACCGGAGAATATATCGGTAGCCGCTATCAATAGGATGAGAGGGGATGTGGATGGAAGGTTGCTTGAGGTTAAAAGTATCGTGGTATCAGAGTCTACGAAACTCTACTTGGATCCAAGCATAGTTAACCCCTTGGATAGAGCTCTAAGAACACTAGATTACAGGGTTTGGCAGCCCGCGGACCAATTACTACTTTACAAGATACATGTCACAGAGGAGGATTTAGCTAGGTTGAAGGAGACAGTGCTACCAGCAGTAGACGAGGCTAAGATACTGTTAGGTGAAGCTTCCCAATCCCTAGAACTTGTAGGCTCTAACTACAATGGGTTTATAGATAGAGCTATGGGGGAGATCGATAGGCAGATTGACGAGTTAACGTTACACTTCGTGGGATTGGAGAATTTCAGGAGATTATTTGATAACCCTAGATTTCCGTACTCGCTATTCAAGACCCTACTCTTTGTTGTAACAAGCGTTCCATTAAAGATGATAGCGGGGGTTACCTTAGCTATCATATACACATCACCCCTTATACTTGGTAGGAGGTTTACGAGAGGCCTCCTCCTACTACCATGGGCTATCCCTATACTACTTAGTGTAACCACGTGGAGGATCCTCTTCACGCCTGAGAGGGGTTTCCTGTCATCTACTATAGAGGGGCTTCTAGGCTACAGGGTTGACATATATGTTAACGAGTGGCATGCATTCGCTCTATACAACATTGTAGAGGTGTGGCTAGCATACCCCTTCGTTATGACAGTCACCATGGCAGCCTTGGCTAGTATACCTAGAGAGTATTTGGAGGCAGCTTTAGTTGATGGTGCTAGAACATTTCAAACCCTTAGGAGTTTAGTCCTACCACTAATACTTAGACCTCTAGCCTTCGCAGCTATCCTAACCACTGGAGCCTCACTCCAAGCCTTCATGATACCCCTTCTAATCAATAACGGGGGCCCTGCGAAATCAATACCTCTACCCGGTTACACTCCAACCACTGGTTACTCTAATGAGATGATGGTGTTATACGGATACAATAGAGCATGGCTAGACCAGGATTACGGGTTATCAGCCGCCACATTCCTTGTTGTAGTCTCCATACTTTTAGTCTACGCGGTGGCATGGTACTATCTACTCTACAGGAGGGGGTGGGCTAGTGTTTAGAGGGTTCCTAGACTCCATGCAGGTTATTATAAGGATCTTCTTAACAGTACTAGCTTTAATCCTGGTCTTCGCACTACTATACCCTATCATATACGTTGTCATCGTATCCCTACTCGTAGGTCAAACCCTCATTATATCCATTGATGCTATTAGGATGGGCTTAACCGTTGATAGATATCTTGGGACTATTAACGATCCCGATTTCGTTAGAGGGGTTACTATGAGCCTTGTAGTTGCGTTCCTCCACATAGTCTTCTCAGTACTCCTCATAACCCCCGCTGCCTACGCCTTCTCAAGGTTTAAGTTTAGAGGTAAGGATACCATACTAATACTCTACCTCATACTAAGCCAGGTAGGCGGAGGCTTCGGGATTGCAGCATTAATAGCCTTATACGTTCTACTTGTTAAACTCAACTCCATAGGGCTACCGGTCATAGGTAACCCTGTAGTCCTAGCCCTCATATACGCTGCGTGGGCCGTCCCATTCCAGACATGGCTTATAAAGAACTACTTCGACTCCCTCCCGAGAGAACTTGACGAGGCGGCTTTCATAGATGGTGCATCGTGGGGTACGATAGTGTTTAAAGTTATACTACCTGCATCAAGGCCCGCCATGACAGTCATAGCTCTATTCTCCTTCATGGGGGCGTGGGGCGAGTTTATTATAGCTAGCTTCATTAAGGTACCAACAGTGGCAGCCTACATATACCAGACGGCCGCAGGTCAAACAATATTCTGGGGGGATTTCGCTGCTAGAACAATCCTCTTCTCAATCCCAGTAGTCATACTCTTCGTTATAGCACAAAGGTATATAGGTGAAGCTATGAGGTATGGTGCTGGCAAGCTTTAAACCCCATAACTGTACATTAACGGCTCCCCAATTACTATAGGTTTACACTACCTGTTTGTTTAACTTGTCTACATTAACCTGTATCTCTCACTAACTATCCTCATAAGCTCGTCCTCTACGTGCACCTCCTCGAACCTCTCCGCACTCCCATCCAATCTGTGGAACTCCAGTAGCGATCCATTATACTCTTTAACCCTCCCCACTACGGTTGCCTCCACCCCCACTCCTTTAAGTCTCCCTAGGGCCTCCTCTACCCTACCCTCTGGTATTGTTGCTATGAGGATCCCTGAGCTTATCAGCTTCAACGGGTCTACTTTTAGAGCTCCACATATAATCCTAGTCTCCTCTGCTATTGGTATAAGGTTCTCCCACACCTCTATTGTCT
>JGI20132J14458_1000165_pt1 | contig 12901 bp, 10 predicted proteins | sample OctOCTMetagenome_FD_14458 | JGI IMG/M metagenome (IMG submission 14458)
AATTATTAAGTTTAAACCTGATTATATTATCTTAGGCAAAGCAATATTTGATGGAAATCCACTAGATAATTATTTGTTTTATTCTAACTTAATCAAAAATTATTTTTGAGCACAAATAGTTTCTCCTAATTCAGCATAAGGAGCACATATCTCTATTCTTCCTGTTGCTTCGTCGTATCTTATATTATATTGAGTATTGTAAGCACCTGTAGTTGTATCAAATGTTCCTCTTTGAGGATCTAAAGGCATTCTAGGAAGATAATTAGGAACTAAACAAGGTTGAAGATCTATTCCTCCAGGAGTTGCTATTAAGGTAGTTGTAGTAGGTAAAGATGGAGCTGCATCGCATTTCCAACTTCCTTGATTATCAACCATAACTTGAACAATAGCATTCAAAAGAGCTGTTGTATCTGTTTTTCTCTGAGTATTTCTAGCTTTAGCAAATTGTCGACCAGGATTAACTGCTACAATTATAGCTCCTGCTAAAAGTATTATTATACCTATAACCAAAAGTACTTCTATTAAAGTAAAAGCTTTTTTGTTTTTCATTTTTTAATTCATTGACTTTGTTAATACGACCTCTCTCAATTAATTAAAAAAATTATAACAAAAATTATAACATATATAAAGCAAAAAGCAAATAAAAAGTGGAATATTTATTTAATTTCTTGCCATCTTAAAATATCATAAAATTCAGTAGTTAGAGGAAATTCTGGTGGTGGCCCAAAAAGTAAATTTGCATCATATATTAAATATCTATCTTTATAGCCTGAGCAGTATATATCTCCGGTGCAAACCCAACTAAATCCATATCTTCGGTTAGATCCTATCATCCCATAAACTGTAATAGAATTTCTTTTATAATAAGTACCACAATAAGATGGATAATATAACCTTCCTACCATCCCATTTTGAGCTATAAGAGCTGCATCTATTCTTAAATTATCTTCGCTTTTAAAACCAACTAATATATTATTTTGAGCAATTAACCCTATAACATCCCTACCATCATAATTTGTATATTTTAAACTTTGATTAATAATAATATTTGTTCTTTTAGAAGGTTCATCAGGAAATCTTGCTGAAGCTATTAAGATTCTTTTATTATTTATCTGGCCGCTCACCCAAACATTATCCTCAACAAAAATTACTCCATTTTCTGGAATGGGGAAATTACCTATAAAAGTTTTTCTTTTAATGCTCCAAGTATCATTATAACAAGAAGATTCCTTATCAAGTACTTTATATAAATCAAATGTATTATTAGTTTTTAAAATAATTTCATATCCTTGAGAATTCGAGGGAGGTATATATTTACCAGAAGATGATGCTATCTGTTTTATGTCTGCTAAGTTTTTTGTAATACCAACAAAATCCACATTCGGAACCCCTACTTTTCTACCGGCTTTAAAAATATCTGGTCTATTTAAAAAAGGTGTTGGTGGGTAAGGATCAATAGGATTTATATGGGTATGAACTGCCCATTCTTCAGGGCCAGGATGATCTGGATCATCATAAGTAGTTAAAGCACTAGAAACTAAATTATAAGCTACACCATCAAACCTTATTCCCTTATTAGAATGGATTTCACCGTAAACATAAGTTCCTGGACCAAATCTCATATTATCATTAGCAACAACAGAAAATTTTGCAAAAGAAGGAATACCTAAAGTAACTTCAATTGTCTTTTCTACATTTGGATACTCGATAAGTCTACCTGTAGATTTAACCTTTACAATTGTTGAACCAATAGGAGGAGGAGTAATATCTAAAATAAAACTACCTATCAAATTACCTAACCTATCATAAAAATTATGAACATAAGGACCAGGCCTATTTGTACCATCAGTATAATCTTTTGGAGCATGATTTAGATGCCACCTATAATATTCTATTCCAGCTTCTGCTACTGCAAATAATCTTTTTTTGTATATTTCCCTAGCTGTGCTTAAAACAAAATAATTAACCCACATTAAAAGACCTGACAAAAGAAACATAGCGATAGAACTATAAATTATTAAATATATTGACAATTGACTTTTATTTTTCATTTTGTTTTTAAGTTCCTTGGACTTACTACAATATAGCTTTGTATGCTTGGTTTATTAAAAACTGGTCTTGTTTTTACTTCTACTTTTATTATTTTAATTTTGTAATTTTCTAAGGGTGGGCTAAGAATATTTAAAGATTCATCATAATAAGTAATTTTAAAATCTTCAACATTATAGACCATATTCCAAATTTTTTCATTTGCTTGATTATAAGAAGGTGGTGCGCCAGAAGGTTTAATTATTCCTCTTTTTAAGATATTATTCTCTAAATAATATCTAATTCTCTCTGTAAGTCCATCATTATCAATATCGCTATAAAATATTATCGAATTTGTTGAAGCATATTCTATGGGATAAGCACCATTACTTGAATAATTCATAGTTCTTATTTCCCTTGCAATATTTGCTAGCATAATGTCAATTTCTTTTTCGCTTCCCATAGTAAATAAAAAAAATGTTCTATAATTAGACAAAGAAATAACAAAAAATAAAATGATACCTGCTAAAAATACAATGATAAAAATGACGATGAAAATTTCAATAAGAGTGAATCCTCTCATTTTCTTCGTTTAAATAATCTATAAATAAAATAAGAAAGTATTATGATAAATGAAATTAATAAAAATGCTAAAATTGACTTCTTAGACTTAGATTTTTGTAAGTTGATTCTTTGTTCTTTTATAATTTTTGGTTGATTTTTGATTTCTATTTCTTTTTTAGAAATAACTTTATTAGAATTTTTATCAATCAAAATAATCTCATAAACTCCTTCGTTTAAATCTTTTAATGACATTTTATTTTCTTTGATATCTTCAATTCTTCTTACTAATTTATTTTCTTTATCATAAATTTCTAATATAAAATTTTTTAACTGGGATTGTGGAATATTTATTGTAATTTCTGAATTTTCTGAATTTAAATTAATATCCACAATAGATTTAGTTTCTTTTCCAGTTTCTTTGTTTTCCATCTTTGTAGTTTCAGTTGCTATTTGAGTAATTTGTTTATTTGTTTTGCCAATTTCAGTAGAGGTTGTAGAAATTTGTTCAGAAGTTTGAGATTGAAAAGTTAAATCTGAAGGTGGAGTAGAAGTAGGTAAAAAAATTTCTTTAATTGTTCCTTGTGGAGAGGTAACAAATTCAAATCTGAAAGTTGTATAGTTATTACTTCTATCTTCTACCTTTAAAATAGCATAATATTTATAATTTGGCACTAAAACCGGTTTAGAAGATATTATATGAAGAACATCAAAAATAGGGCTTTTCTTAGTCAATACTAATTTATTTGTGAAAGTATAAATAGAGAAAGTGCCTATCGTATATTCATTGGTAGTAAATTTAATTGTAATAGTGGATGTTGTAAGTTCTGTAATGTTAAATGATGTAATTATTGGGGGTTCTCTATCTTCAATTTGAATAGAAGATGTGGCTTGCGAAGATGTTGGTATAGGAAGATTTGGATCATAAGGAGTTATAAATGTCCCCTGATAAGCATTTAAATTATTCCAATAGTCTTTGATTCCTATTTGAAAAATATAAAGAGAATTAGGCTTAGTTTCTATCTCGAATTTACATTTGTTTGTTTTATAGCAACTTTCTAAATGCTCGGTAAAATCTATTACATTAACATTTACTTCATTTGAAATCCAATAAACAAGTTTATATTTTACTGGCTCATTAGTTTGAAAATATATTATAGCTTTATAGGGAGAAATTATTTCTACTTTTACATCTTTAAATTGCGGTAAATCATTTTCTTCTTTTTCACTTAAAACAAAATTAATAGCATAAGACGAAGAAGAATCATTTATATATAAAGGTCCTACAAAATTTTCTGCTATTGAATATTCTTCAGTATGTTGTAACAGTTGAACAAGGCTTGAATAAAATATTTTTAATCCTTTTCCTTTTATATGATCTATTTTTATTTTATATTCCTCTCCGCTTTTTATAGAAATATTTTCTCCAAAATCTAATTTAAATTCGCTACCAGATAAATATAATTTGGTAATGGGAATATCAAAGCTTTTTGATTTTATTAAATTATTATCCTTTAAAAGATTAACATTTATTTTGCTTGGTTCAATTTCATTTCTTATCCATATTCTAAAAGCATTTAGATTGTCATCAAATGGATAAAAAATTTGAGTAATTGACTTTACTAAACTTAGATCAAGATATTTATCAGTAAAAGGAGAGAAGGTAAAATACTTAAATTCATCAGCATAAGCAAGATAAGGAATCAAAAATAATATCGATAAAATATATAACTTTTTCATTCCCTATTTAATTTAACTGTAATAAAATAAAATTCATTTAATAAATCAATTTGCTTAGTTGTAGAAGTATAACCTGTTTTTTCAACAATTAAATTATAAGAGCCAGCTTTTAAGTTATCAAAAAGAACATAATTTTTACTTAAACAAAGATTTTTGTATTTGAACTTAATATTCTTTAATTTAGGAGTAGAATTTTCATCATATGTAGTTAAGAATACCTTATACCTAATAAATCTTTTATTAGTAGTGATTTCTAAATTTTCTGATGGCGAAATTGTGAAATATGATTGAGAAGTGCCATCTGGTCCTACAAAGTTCCAAGTTGAATTATCATTATTAGCTGCTATTTGAATTTTTAGTATAGTATTTTCTGGCACATCTGAATTCCATTCAATCTTTAGAATTTTAGAATCACTAGATGTTCCTAAATCAATTGTTTTAGAGATTAAATATTCTTCTGTTCCTGTAGGATAAATACCATCATAGCTTTTTAACCTTATATCTCCAAATGATAATTCTATATTATTAGTTTTTTCTGAATAATTATTAATCCAATTATTTTCGAAAATTTCATTTACTTCTGTAATTAAACTTTTATTATAATTCCTTCCTATTAATGTAACCGTGGCAAAATCTAAAGGTTCATTATTTTCATTTAATACCTGAACCAATAAATAATTTGGAGAAGATGTATTTACGATTAAATTTACGGTTTCAGTTTTATCTGGCAAAAGTCTAAATGGTAATGGTTGTAATGCCCCAGCTAAAACAAAACCTTGCTCTAAAATTTCGAAAATATATTCATCCCATTCTAAATTAGATAAGAATTTATATCCATTAGAATCTGTTGAAGTCGTAGTCGAAAATTTAGGGATATTAGGATTAGTTCCAATTAATTTGCTTCCTGTTATTTTGAAATCTATATTGCCTACTGGTTTGCAGAATTTATCTTGAGTATAAATATTTAAATTACTTAACTTATCAATTGAAAAACTTACTATAGTTAATCCTTGTTCTATTACTGTTGCATGAGGATTTATAGGATTTGGATTACTTGGTTCATTTGGAGGATATGTTTTATCTACAGAATATCCTGGTTTATAAACAGTAATTTCATAAGCATTTGTTCCTGTTGGAATATCTATAAGTTGTAATAATCCATTAACATTTGTAAGATCTTCAATTCTTATAGGAGGATTAATTTTATTATTTATCACTAAAACATTTGCTAAAGAAACAGGCTTTCCTAAAGAATCAAAAACTTGAATAAATAAAGAACCGTTTTTTGTAGTTGCTTCCAATGTCTTAGGAGTAACTATTGATGTTAATTTTTGAGTTTTTATTTTCATTGGACAATTTAAACAATCAGCTTCTAATTCTACTAATTTATAATCAGCAGGAGCTGTATCTTTAGGTGTACTTGTAACTGTACCATCAAAGGGATCATCTATATTTCTTACATAAGTTCTTACTTCAAATTTATATGGACCATATTCAACTATTTTTTTAGCCTCTAATTTACCCCTTGGATAACCTCCTATTATTCCTACATCTTCATATTTTAAATTTCTTATAAGCTCCAATTCATTTTCTAATAGATTTAAAGCTTGCAATTGAATTCTAACTGCTGAAGAAAATTTCATAAAATTAATAAAGCCCATATAAATCAAATAACTTAGAACAACAATAAATGTAATAGCTATTAAAACTTCTACTAAACTGAAACTAAGGTTGTAATTTTTCTGATAATTCATATATTGGTAAAACTACTGAAATGGCCATAAAACCTATTAAAATAGCTATTATTACTAAAATTATTGGCTCTAAAATATTAACAAATCTTTCTAAAAAGGTATCAACATTTTCCTCTAAGTTTTTAGCTAAATATTGTAAATTGTTTTCCAAATTACCTGTCCTTTCGCCTATCTCTATCATCTTTACAAAATTATAAAAAAATAAATTAGGATATTTTTCAAAGAATTCATGTGCAGGATGTCCTGCAGTAACAAATTCTGCAGCTTCTTTAAATACTTTTTTATAAATTTCGTTATTTATGCTCTTAGAACAAATTTCAAAAGATTCAACTATTTTTATTCCACTATTTAACAAAAGAGCGAATATTCTTGAAAATTCTGCTAATGTATAATTTTTTATTAAATTAGAAATAATTGGAGTTTTAAGAAGGAGATAATGAAAAAAATATCTAAAAGAGTAAAATCTTAAAGAAAAAATAAAAAGGGCTAATAATATAAATATTGCTAAAAAAATATAAATTCCATTCTTTACGAGAAAATTAGATATTGCGAGGAATATCTTTGTAGTTATAGGTAATTCAACTCCTAAATTTTCGAAAATAGGACTTATTTTAGGAAAAACAAAATATAATAGAAAAATTATCATTATTATCATTGTTACTATAATAAAAGCTGGGTATATTAAGGTGGTAATAGTCTTTCTTCTTAAACTTTCGATTTTTTTAAACTCATCCCCTAATCTTTCTAGGTTTTCAGCTAATGTACCAGTTAACTCTCCTATCCTTATAATTTCAATAAAAAATTTTCCAAAAACATTTTCAAATTTACCGAAAGTATTAGCTAAATACTGCCCTTTTTGAATATCTTCAATAGCTATAGAAAGAATATATTTAAGAGTTTTTGATTTTGTATTTTCTTTTAATATATTTAAAGACTCAGCTAAAGTAATTCCGCTTTTTAAAAGTAAAGATAAATTCTTACAAAATACAATTTTATCCTCCAAAGAAATATGTAGAAGAAAAGGTTTTTTATTCATGGATAACTCTTAATACTTCTTCTATAGTAGTTAGCCCCTTAAAAACCTTTGAAAATCCATCTTGTATCATTGTTGTCATTCCTTCTTTTAATGCTATTGATTTTATTTTGCTACTATCTTCTCTTTTCATTATTGCCTCCTTAATTTTAGAACTTATATGCAAAACTTCAAATATTCCTAATCTTCCATAATATCCTGTATTATTACAAAAACTACATCCTGTACCTTTATAAAATTTAGAATCTTTTACTTTCTTAATATTTTCAATAGTTAAATCATATCCTATGCTTTCTAATATAGATAAAATTTCTGTTTTTTTAAGTTTCACTTCTGTTTTGCATTTTTCACATATTTTTCTAACTAACCTTTGCGCTATAACTACATTTACGGTAGAAGCTATTAAAAATGGCTCTACTCCCATTTCCAATAATCTTGGTAGTGCTGTAGGAGCATCATTAGTATGTAAAGTAGATAAAAGAAGGTGACCTGTCAAAGCTGCATTAACAGCAATGTCAGCAGTTTCTTGATCTCTTATTTCTCCTACCATAATAATATTGGGATCTTGTCTTAAAATAGCTCTTAGTCCTTTTGAAAATACTAATCCTACTTGGGGATTAACTTGAATTTGAGTAATTCCAGGTATAGAATATTCTACAGGATCTTCTAAAGTAATTATTGAAACATTTTCTGTGTTTAAGGTTTTTAATATTGTATAAAGCGTTGTAGTTTTTCCTGAACCAGTAGGTCCTGTAACTAATATCATTCCATAAGGTTTTTTAATAGCTTTTTGAACTATTTGTAAATCTCTTTCAGAAAAACCTAGTGTTTCTAAAGTAAAAGAATCTTCTTTTTGTGTCAAAAGTCTTAAAACAGCATTTTCTCCATAATAAGTTGGCATTATAGAGACTCTTACGTCAAATTTTATATTTTCTGTAGGGTCAAAAAATTTAAATCTACCGTCTTGTGGTGAATTATGTTCATCAGTTCTAAGACCAGCAAGGATTTTTATTCTTGAAATTATTTCATCCTGTATTTCTTTTTTAAATGTAAATATCTTATATAGAACACCATCGATTCTTGCTCTTACTACTATTTCATTTTCTTGAGGATCAATATGAATATCAGATGCCCTAGCTTTATAAGAATATTTAATCAGATTATGAACAAGTTCGATGATTGAAATTTCTTCAATTGGTTTATTACTCTCACTTTCTATAATTTCTTTTAAATTTAAAATGTCCATATTTAAATTTTAAGATATTTTAAGTTTAAGGTATAAATCTTCCAGAATATTTCTATAGTTTAGATAGGCTACATATGGACTTTCATAAGGATTAAAATATTTATGAACATCGCCATCAGCAAACCATTTTGTACACATATAATAAAAGTGGTCAGCAGTTTGCAATTTTCTCCATATACTCTTTAAATTCTCTGGTTTATTTTTAACAAATTTTTCTAAAGAATAAATCCTTTCTACAGCATCTTTTTGCATTTCATTTCCTAACCATGCAGTTAAATCTCTTTCTGTATCAGCCCATGTTATAGGATATAAAGAAGAATAAATACCCCTAGAAGGATAGGTTGCAATTGCTTCAGAAAGAGTAAGAAAGTTTAAATCTTTTTGTTTAAGTATTTCAAATGGCAAAGCAGCTAAGAAATCAAATATACCTGTCTCTTTCCATTGATGTTCTCCAAAGGTTTCAAAATCCATAAAAAGGTTAATAACTTCGCCATTTCCATTAAATTGTGATATCCAATAAGCAAATTTATCGGCAGTTAATGGCCATTCATCCCAATCCCTCGAAGAAAATCTAAAACTAATATCATCCGAGAGTTTGTAGTTTCTTAAAAGAATTTTCAATTTACCTTTTGGAGTTTGATAAATAAAATTAGGAGATCTCCAACCTAAAATCCAATCCACACCCTCTGTAATTATCCCCTTAAAACCTAATTCATTTAAAATATCTTCTAACTCATCAAAATATATTAATTCGGTATTAGAAAAAACTATTGGAGTTTGATTAAAAGTTTCCTTTATCAATTTTTTATGCATATTAATTTGTTGAATAAATTCCTCTTTGGAATAGAGGCAGGCTAAAGAATGGTAATAAGTTTCTCCAGTAAATTCAACACATCCTGTGCTTGCTACTTTTTTAAATAATTCAATAACTTCCGGCCTCCAAGTTTTTAGTTGTTCTATTAAAGTACCAGTTACTCCAAAGCTTACTTTAAACCTAAAATTGGTTTCTTTGATTAATTCATAAATTAGCTTTAAAGTAGGAATATAACATTTATCAGCGATTCTTTCAAGATACATTTTGTTTCTTTCATCATCAAAATAATTTTCATTATTTCCTATATCAAAAACTGTATAATTTTTAATTCTAAAAGGTTGATGGACTTTAAAATAAAAACATACTGAGGGCATTTTTATAATGAAGCGTAAATTTCAACCAATTTATTTGCTCTATCTTCCCAATCAAATTTATATAATTCTCTAAATGAATTTGAAACTAATTCACTCCTTAAAGGAGAGTATTTTAATGTTCCAATAATGTAATTTGCCATTTGTTTTACATCCCAAAAATCAACTTTAAAACAGTGATCTAAATAATTACCAAGGCCTGTTGTTTTAGAAATAATTACAGGCACATTTAATTTAATTGCTTCAAGGGGGACTAAACCAAATGGATCAAAAACAGAAGGAGCAACTAATAAATCTGAATATTTATAAACTCCCCACAACTCTTCATCTCTTAAAAAACCAGCAAAAATTATTTTGTCCAAAACTCCATCTTCATAAGCTATTTTAATCAAAGAAGGAAACATATCTCCAGCCCCAGCAATAACATATTTAACTTTTGGTATAAATTTAGAAACATACTTTAAAGTTTTTATAAAGTAGTCAGGACCTTTTTGTAAAACTAATCTGCCAACAAAAAGAACTATTTTATATCCATGTTTTTTTAGTTCTAAAATAAATTGAGGAATTTTATTAGGAGGAATTTCTAAATCAATCCCATTAGGAAGAGGAATTATTTTTGATGGAGGTATTCCGTAAAATTCTGAAACAATTTGTTTAGTAAGATGACTAACTGTAATTATTAAATTAGCTTTACTAAAACATTCTTTTTCCAAATGATATATTAATGGATTAGGATTATTTCCTGTTCTTTCAATTTCTGTTGCATGAACATGAATAATCAAAGGTTTATTTAAATTATCTTTTAAAAATATTCCAGCAACTCCTCCCAACCAATCATGGGCATGAATAATATCTACTTTTATTTTTTCTTCTTTGATTTTCTGAAGCAACCGAATGCCATAGGTTAAAACTTCTTCTAAAAATCCATTTACAATTATTCCTTTATACTTTAAATAACCTTCAATAATTTTAATTTCATTATCAGCAAATAAAATTTTGAAAGGACAATTTTTAATTGGTAATTTTTTAGGTAGAGTAAAAATTAGATTTACTTTTTCAGATAAATGTAAAGCTAAATAATAGGAAGCAACTCCTAGGCCCCCGCTATTAAATGGAGGCAATTCCCAACCTATCATTAAGACATTTTTCATTTAATAATTTTAATCATATTTAATTTTATTTTCAATAGAAGTTTTCCACTACTTCTTTCTTTTTGGAAGAGATTTTAGAAACTCATCAACCTCCATTGTGTTTAAAATATCTTTTGCGGTAGCAAAACCTCTTCTTGCTTGAGAAACTCCTAAGTCTAAATACTGGTAATGCAAAAAAGAATGGGCATCAGAATCTATTACCATTTTTACGCCTTTCTCCACGCATTTTTTAATATGCTCATCCCTTAAATCTAATCTATCTGGATAGGCATCAATTTCTAAAATAGTATTAGTTTTTTTAGCTTCTTCGATTACTTTATCTATATCAATTTCATAAGGCGGTCTTTTATTGATAACTCTCCCTGTAGGATGAAAAATACAATCTACATAAGGATTTTGCATAGCTTTTATTAGTCTTTCTGTTTGTACTGATTTAGGTAAATTAAAATGGGTATGAATTGCTGCTCCTACAAAATCTAATTTAGAAAGAACTTCATCAGAAATGTCCAATTTACCATCTTTTTGAATATTGACTTCTGCGCCTTTTAATATTGTTATTTTTCCTTTATATTTTTTGTTTAGCTCATCTATATAAGCCATTTGCTTCAACAAGTTTTGTTTCATCCAAACCTCCGGTAACTGCTAAAGATTTCGTATGATCTGTAATGCAAATATATTTTAAGCCTATCTTAATGGCTTCTTCTACCATTTCTTCTATGCTATTTCCTCCATCTGTCCAATTAGTTTGAACCTGCAAATCTCCTTTTATGCTTCCATATTCTATTAATTTAGGGAGCTTTTTTTGTAAAGCAAGCTGTATTTCTCCTTTATTTTCTCTTAATTCTGGTGGTATCCATTCTAAGCCTAATTTTTCATAAATTTCTTCTTCTGTTCTTCCTGCTATTTTTTTGCCTTTTTCGTCAAATAACCCATATTCATTTAATTTCCAACCTTTTTTAATAGCTAATTCCCTCATTGCAATATTATGATCTTTAGAGCCAGTAAAATATGCTAAAGCTGCACCAAAGCTATCTTCTTCAACAACCCTTAAATCTACATCTAAGCCTATTTTTAAACGAACCATAGTTTTTGTAGGCCCCTTTGCATGAACATACTCTACTTCAGGGAAATTAACAAAATGATCCATTATTTCTTCAGGTTTATCAGAAATAGCCAAAATATCAATATCACCTACAGTTTCTTTTCTTCTTCTATAAGAACCTGCTGGAACCACTTGTTTAGCACTAGGATGTGATTTTAAATATTCTACTAATCTTTCTACTAAGGGGATAATAAAGCCTAAAATAAACCTTCCGCTTCCTTGTTTATAAAATTCAATTCCTTTTAAAATTTTTTCCTCGCTTTGAGGGCCAAAACCCGGAAGTCTTCTAATTTTATGTTCTCTACAAGCTTTTTCTAAATCTTCTATTGTTTTAATTCCTAAAGCTTTATAAAGTTTATAAACAGTTTTAGGTCCAACTCCTTCAATTGAAGTTAGGGTTTCTATGTCTACAGGCACTTCTTTTCTTAATTCTTCTAATTCTTTTATTTGACCAGTTTTTAAATATTCTATAATTTTTTCGGCAATTGACTCACCCACCCCAGGAAGATTTTTTAATCCTTCTTTCCCTACTTTTTTAGCAAATTCCTCTATATCTTCATCTAAAGCTTCTATTGAATAAGCTGCTCTTTCATAAGCTTGAGGTTTAAAAGGAATACCTTTCATTTCAAGATAAGCAGCCATCATTCTCAATAGTTTTGCAAGTTCCTGGTTTCTCATTTTATTATTATACTGAACGCCTGGGAAATTATCCCATATGGAGGCTTTTTAAGCGATTTATTCAATATTATTATGGCGACGTCGTATAATCACCATATTAGGTGGACTATCCGGACATATGTTCTTATAGTCCAAACATAACTTTTTCGGGCTTTACACGGACTATTCCGTACATAAAAATAGACTGGTACGGACCGAATACGTACGGTTCGGATATTATTTTATTAATTATAAAGTCCATAAATTTTGTCCGAAATGTCTGTGTACAGTCCGAACCGGTCAGTGTAAAATCCGAAATAGTCTGAGTAATTATAATAAGTGGATAACTTATATTGACATTATAATAAGATTTAGCTTATAATTAAATAAAGGTCGTTATTAATTAAAATTAATTAAATGTTCAAACATAAAGCAGAAATAGCT
>JGI20132J14458_1000166_pt1 | contig 12898 bp, 9 predicted proteins | sample OctOCTMetagenome_FD_14458 | JGI IMG/M metagenome (IMG submission 14458)
ATGACCTTTCGGCGGAAAACAGGGAGACGGAAGAACGAATTGAATGGCTCAACTACCGGGCGTTCCACAAGGCGTTTGCAGAAATCATTGCAGCAATCGGCGGCGGGAATTTGGTCGCTGTTGAACAGGGTCAGGTTGGCGTCTACCCCGAGCGGATTCGCAAGTGCGTTGAAAGTGGCGACTTTGAAGGCATCAGCGTCGTCAATGTCCACCATTATTGCGGCTCCGACCCACCCGAATTGAACACGGTCAAAATCTCTGAGGGTCGGAGTTGTCAGAAAAGTCGCATCGTTTTTTGATTTGCTTCGGGAAGCGAAGCGGGCAGCAACAAGCGATAGGAAGCAGCGACAACTTTGGCTGACCGAGTTCGGTTGGGACACGCTCGCTGGACCGAAGGTTTCAACTTTTGAGCAAGCGGTCTACCTACAGCGAGGTTGGCTTCTTGCTCTCGCTGCGGGTGTTGACAAAGCCTTTTGGTTTTACGACTTTGACTCCCCCGAACCGAAACAGTTTTTTGATGGTTGCGGTTTGTTAACCGCAGACGGTCAGCCCAAACTTTCGCTTTGCGCTTTATCCGCCCTGACTCACTTGCTTCCCAATCCCCGATACATCGGAGATTGCAACGCCGGTTCCGGGACTCAGGGATTCGTCTTCGAAACCGATGGGAAATTGGTTTTGGCTTTGTGGTCAATTGACAGCGATTTGGGACCAATCGTCAAATTTGAAACAGGTCAGCCATATGATTTCCTCGCGAACCCGTTGAGCGGGAAAAGTTTCCAACTCAGCCGCGCACCTTTGTTTGTCGTGGGCATATCGCGGGACAGCGTTTGGTTCAAGCAAACGGCATACAGCCTTGAGACCGCATATTTCGTATCCGTCGCTGCCGGCGACAGTTTCCCAGTTCAAGTGCGGGCGAAAAATAACCGCAGCACTGACATAAACTCCACCGTCCGATTTGTGGTGCCAGAAAACTGGCAAGTTGACAGAGACCATGCGGAATTCAAAGTTCCCCCAAACGCACAATCGTTTGCTGAGTTTGTCGTTTCAGTTCCAGCGAAGGAACCCGTNGGTGTCAGGGAGGTGCTCNTCGTCATTGAGGAGGATGGGCGGAGGTTNAAAGAANTTCGGGTCAAGGTTTTCGTGCTCAAACCGATTGCCCTCAAAGTCCTACCGATTGAGGGAGGACCGGGAGAAGCGAACTTGAAAGTTCAGTTGATGAACAACTCGTCCAAACCCGCCAGCGGCACTTTGAGTTTTCGGCTGCCAAAATCGTGGCGAACGGAACCCGAGTTTGTGACCGTTGACAACTTAAAGCCCAATGAGGTGAGAACTGTTGAAGTCAAATTGCACTGGACGAGCGATTGGCAAATCGGAGAGAGCGCTCAAGCAGTTTTCGGCTCGTTGGGGCAAGCACTCGCTTGGGATTTCATCGTGCCCACATGTTTCAAAATCCACCGAGCACCGAAGGTCAATTTGGATGGGAAGTTGGACGAATGGGGAGAAAAGTGGGCTGTTCCCTTCTGGCTGCTTCGCTCAACCTTCGGTGAGGCGAACGCCCGAATTTACTTGGCTTGGTCAACCGAAGGGCTTTATGTAGCCGCCGAAATTCACGACTCAGTCATCAAAGTGACCGACCCGCGCAATTTCTGGATGGGCGATTGCCTTGAGTTGTTCATTGACACCAGAAACGACAAGCGACCCCGTTCATTTGAGCCCGGCGACCATCAGTTTTGGTTCGTGCCGCTGATTGACGAAGGACGGGTTTACGCTGGTCAATGGAAACGGGGGAACGAAATCGCAGAAACTCGCTACGACCTACCTGTCAAGGGAGCGGCGCGAAAGATAGAGGGCGGTTATATCGTGGAGTTTCTCCTGCCCGCAAGTTTCCTTCAAGGCTTCAAGCCCCAAACCGGTGCTAAAATCGGACTGAACATCAACCTGACGGTGCGTGGCAAACACTACGACCGAGAGGTCTATTGGCATCGTCAAAAGGATTGGAGCGTTTTGCATTCGCCGCACCTTTGGGGCACTGCGGAGTTGTGCGAATGAACGAAGTCCCAAAAACTAAAAGGAGGTTCTGAAGGATGCGAAGGCGAGAGTGGCTGAATTTGGGGAAGGGATTGTTGCTCACAGCGGCGGCGACAAGTTTAGGCGTTGCCCAGCAACGGGGCAAGAAGCCCATTTATGTCCTCGCTTGGTCGGAGCGAACTGAGCCAAAAGAGCACTACCCAGAAGGTCACAATGGCGTTATTGCCGCTTTCCTGAACAAAGACCCCAATATCCGAGCGGAAGCAGTGAGTTTGAATGACCCAGAACAAGGCTTGCCACCTGAGAAATTGCAGCGGTGCGATGTTTTGATTTGGTGGGGACATGTCCGACACGGCGAGGTCAGGGACGANATCGTTGACAGGATTGTCAAGCGGGTGAAGGATGAAGGGATGGGCTTTATCGCTCTCCATTCATCGCACTACGCTAAACCCTTCCAACGNCTCATCAATTCTCCCGGTCATCTCGGTGGCGTCGGGCACGGTCGCGAGGAGCACATTTGGGTCGTCGCTCCTAACCATCCAATCGCAAAAGGCATCACCCACTTCACCTTGCCTGACGAAGAGTATTACGCCGAGCCATTCCAGGTTGCTGAACCTGAAACCGTCGTGTTCATCTCGACTTTCGGCTCGGGACATTGGTTCCGAAGCGGACTGACATGGAGCGTCGGCAAAGGGCGAGTTTTTTACTTCCGTCCCGGACATGAAACTTTTCCGACAATGAAGGACGAACGAGTCCTCAAAATCATCCGCAACGCCGTCTATTGGTGCGCAAGGCGTAGCCCATAAAGTTCCCTGTTTTGAGACCAAGCAACCCCAGCGAAAACGACGAAGGAGGTGGCAGGGATGTCGTTTTTAGTGCAGGACGGTCAAACGGTTGTCTTCATCGGTGACAGCATCACTGACTGTGGGCGACGCGATGTTGCAGCGCCGTTGGGCAACGGCTATGTGAAGTTCATCGCTGACCTCATTGCCATTCGCTATCCCGCCATGAAGGTCAACATCGTGAACAAAGGGATAAGCGGCAACACCGTTGCCGACTTGAGGGAGCGATGGCATGACGATGTTTTGGTGCTCAAACCCGACTGGGTCTCAATCCTTATCGGCATCAACGATGTCCACCGCACTTTGCGGGACGAACCAACCGCGTCCCACCTGACCGCTACGAGCGACTTTACCGCGAATGCCTATCGCTAACGAAGGAGCGCACGACGGCACGATTGGTGCTGATGGAGCCGTTTTACATCAGCACGGACACAGAAACGGATTCGTGGCGGACGAAAGTTTTGCGAGCGTTAGGCGAGTATCGGGCAATCGTGCGGCGGTTGGCGGACGAGTTCGGGGCGATTTTCGTCCCGTTGCACGACTTGTTCCAAGAACAGTTGCGTTACCGACCAGCCGATATGTTTTGCCCTGAGCCTGTCCATCCCAACTCTGTGGGACACTTGCTCATCGCTCACGCTTGGTTGAAAGCGATGGGGTGGTGAAGCACGGCAACCCAAGGGGAAAGTCCTCGGTAGTTGCCATCGACAGCGAACCAACTTAAACTTTTTCTGGACAGCAAACTAAAAGCGTTGTTGGAGGTGGCGAGGATGGCGAAGGCGTGGAAATGGTTTTGGATGTTGGGTTTCGCGGCGCTGATTCCTTCGGTGGCTGCGCCTCAGGATGTGGTAGGCAAGTTACAGAAATCGTTCCTTCAGCCGCCCCCTTCAGCCCGACCCCACACTTGGTGGCATTGGGTCAATGACAATGTGACGAAAGAGGGCATCACTGCCGACTTGGAAGCGCTGGCGAAAGCTGGGGTCGGTGGAGTGCAAATTTTCCATGTTGATGTCGGTGTCCCTCAGGTCCTGTCAAGTATCACAGCCCCCAATGGTTTGCTTTGTTCCGACATGCTGTCCAAGAAGCGGCAAGACTTGGCTTGGAAGTTTGCGTCCACAACTGCGCTGGTTGGTCAAGCAGCGGCGGTCCTTGGGTCAAGCCCGAGCACGCCATGCAAATGGTCGTGACGAGCCAAGTGAGAGTGAAGGGACCAACGAAGTTTGATGGCAAATTGCCGCAACCTGAAAACACGAGCAGGCTATTACCGCGATATTGCCGTTTTGGCTTTTCCGACTCCCAAAGGCGAATTGCGAATTGAGAACCTGAGGGCGAAAGCCGCTTATGTCCGCGCCAACAACATCGTCCCGGCAAGGGACAGACCCGTCCCGCCCGAAAGCGTCATCAAGCGAACGAGCATAATCAACTTGACCGACCGTTTGCAACCTGACGGGAGGCTTGTTTGGGATGTGCCTGAAGGTGATTGGACGATCTTACGCATCGGTCATACACCGACGGGCAAAGACAACCACCCAGCAACCCCCGAAGGGCGTGGGCTTGAGGTTGACAAGATGAGCAGAGAAGCGCTTGACGCTTTCTGGCAAAATGCCATTGCCCCGCTGCTCCGTGAAGCAGGACCGCTTGCAGGCAAAGTCTTCAACAATGTGCTCGTTGACAGTTACGAAGTAGGCTGCCAAAACTGGACGCCCAAGTTCCCACAAGAGTTTCGCAAACGAAGGGGTTACGATTTAACGCCTTTCCTGCCCGTCTTGGCAGGCTATGTCGTTGACAGTGTGGAAATCAGCGAACGGTTCCTTTGGGATTTCCGCCGCACGATTGCCGACTTGTTCGCAGAAAACTACTACGGCTATTTCGCAGAGTTGTGCCGAAAGCATGGCTTGCTCTTTTCCACCGAGCCTTACGGCAACGGACCTTTTGAAGACCTCGTTTGCGGTGGGCGAGCGGATATCCCGATGGGCGAGTTTTGGGTTGGCGGTGGGGCGATGGAGACTTGCAAAATCGCTGCTTCCGCTGCCCATGTTTACGGTCGACAAATTGTCGGTGCGGAAGCCTTCACCGCCACGCCTGAACAAGGTCGTTGGCGAACTCACCCTTACATGCTCAAGGCTTTAGGCGACCGCGCCTTCTGCGAAGGCATCAACCGTTTCATCTTCCACACGACCGCCCATCAACCTTGGCTCAATGTTCTGCCGGGAATGACGATGGGACCTTGGGGCTCTCACTTCGGTCGGACGCAAACTTGGTGGAACAACGCAAAGGCTTGGATGGATTACCTTGCCCGTTGCCAACACTTGCTGCAGCAGGGGACTTTCGTCGCCGACATTTGCTTCTTTGTCGGCGAACACGCTCCCACTTCAGCGCCCTATAGACCTGACCTGAAGGCGCGAGGCTACGATTACGATTCTTGCCCCGCAGAAGTTTTGATGAGGGCGAGTGTTCGCAATGGACGGTTGGTTCTGCCCGGTGGAACGAGTTACGCCATTTTGGTTCTGCCAGAAGCAGACGCAATGACTCCCCAACTCTTGCGGAAGTTGCAGGAACTCATCAAAGCAGGTCTCGTGGTGGTTGGTCCAAAACCCAATCGTTCGCCGAGCCTTCAGAATTACCCACAATGCGACGAAGAAGTCCAACGGTTGGCTAAGGAAATTTGGGGCGACTTGGACGGGAAGAAGGTAACGGTGCGAAATTATGGCAAAGGCAAAGTCTACTGGGGCAGGTCATTGGAGGATGTCCTAAGGCTTGAAGGCATCAAGCCGGACTTTGAGTTCAAGGGCGACGGGTTCACTTCAATCGCTTGGATTCACCGACGAGTTGGCACCGTTGACATTTACTTCGTCGCCAACCAAAGGGAAAGGTGGGAGGTCGTTGAATGCACATTCAGCGTGAGAGGCAAAGTGCCAGAAATTTGGCATCCTGACACGGGCTTGACTGAAATAGCGCCCGCTTTCTGGGAACGAGCGGGGCGGACGGTCGTCAAACTCAGGCTTCCACCTTACGGTTCTGTCTTCGTCGTGTTCCGCCCCGAAACGAAACCTTTTGATTCGGTCGTAGCGTTTCGGCGCAACGGAGCGAACGCTTGGTTGCCGGAAAGACCTGTAACGCGCAAACTTGAAATCCGAAAAGCAATTTACGGTGTCTTGAACGACCCGAACAGGTGCGTTGATGTGACCAAGCAGTTGCAAGCGATGGTGCGCGAAGGAAGGCTGATTGTTCAGGCAAGCAACGCCATCGCTGGTGACCCTGCTCCCTTCGTTGTCAAGCAGTTGAGGGTTGACTATGTGATTGATGGTGAAGAGAAAACGGCAATCGTGACTGAGGGTGAAGTGCTTGAGATTCCTGAAGGGGCGGAGTTGTTCGTCCGCTTCCCAGCCGATTTACGAGTCAACTCCAAAGGGCAAGTGGAATTGCTGGCGTATCAATCAGGAACATACGAAATCCAAATGCGTTCGGGCAAGGTGAAGAAGGTTACCGTCAAGTCCGTTCCAGAACCTTTGAGCCTTGACGAAAACTGGGAAGTTCGCTTCCCGCCCAATTGGGGCGCGCCAGAAAAAGTGAAGTTTGAACAACTGATCTCTTGGACACGGCATCCCAATCCCGGCATCAGATACTTCTCCGGCACGGCAACTTATGTGCGGGAATTTGAAGTTCCAGCCGATTGGATTGGCAAGGACAAAATCATTGCGCTTGATCTGGGAATGGTCAGGCACATCGCCGAAGTTCGGCTCAACGGTGCATTCGTCGGCGTCTTCTGGAAACCGCCGTTCCGAGCGGACATCACGAAATTTGTCAGGGTTGGCAAGAACACGCTTGAGGTCCGAGTTACCAATACCTGGGTCAACCGGCTGATCGGCGATGAAGAGTTGCCCGACGATTGTGAGTGGCATCCAGACGGTCGCTTGAGGAACTTCCCTCAGTGGTTCATTGAGGGCAAGCCAAGACCTTCAGGGCGATTGACTTTCACGACATGGAAGCACTACCGCAAAGGAGCGCCTTTGGAAGAATCGGGGTTGCTCGGACCGGTCCAAATTTTCCCTTGTGTCCTCATCAAACCTTGACAATCTGTGGCTTTAACTCTTGAGCCGAGCCGCTCCACCGACTTTTGTGCTAAAATGGCGATAGCATCAAGTTGCTGAACGGAGATGAAAGACATGAGCAGGGCTGAATGGGTCGAGACGGCAATAATCTTTGTGGCGTTGGGTTTGCTTTGGGTGCCCATCTTGGGCTTGCAGCAGTGGTGGCTTAGGGCTGCCCTTTGGGCTTGTGTCCCCGTTCTCCTCGTTATTGCTTGGAGGCGTTGGAAGCGTTTCAACGAAGCCCTCAAAAGCATTCAACGGGAGGACGAAATTTTCCGTCCCCTCCCGCCCGAACTGAGGGAGCGACTAAAGTAGCATCTTTCGCTGACGATTGCCATAATGGCAGTTGGAAGAGCAAACCAAAAGCGAGGGTGATTGCCATGTTGGAAGTCAAAGTGGAGACAGTCGCACAGGACCTTTTCAACCGACCAGTCGTGATTCTTCGCGAACCGGAGAGTAATCGTGTTTTGCCCATTTGGATCGGGCAGGCTGAAGCGTGGGCGATTGCCTTGGAGTTAAGGGGCGAGAAGCCTCCCAGACCTCTCACCCACGATTTGATGAGGAACATGCTCGAGCAACTCGGTGTCCGTGTGGTGAAAGTTGTCATCCACGACCTGATTGACAGCACCTACTATGCGACTATCTACCTCGAACACGAAGGCAAGTTCCACGAAATAGATTCCCGCCCCAGCGATGCTTTAGCGCTCGCTCTCAGGACCGGAGCACCCATTTACATCACCGGCAATGTCATTGAGTCGTTGATGGATTTGAGCATGGAGGACGAAGAAAGCGAAAGGAACGAACTCGAACGCTTCCGCCGGTTGATGCAACAGTTGGAAGAGGAATTGGGAGAAGAGGCGCACTGAGGACTAAATACTGGCGTTGCCGAGTTTTCGCTTGACCGACTCAAGCGAGACAGTTTGACCTGATTGCCAACTCTCCCAAATGGCTTCGTGGACGAGCATAACTTTCAGCCCATCTTCAAAAGTAGCGAGCGGATACGCTTCCTTTTCCCCCTGAACCCACGCTGAAAAATGCTGGAGCATCCTGTCAGTGGTGTCAGCCCTCACAATCTCTGTTGGTATCACATCGTTCACCCGTTCATATCCGCCGCTCGGCGAAAAAGTCCACCTGTTGACTTCCACCCCATTGCTGACTATTCGGGCATTCCCCTTCTGACCGATGATTGCGTGGGTGGAAGGCAAGCCCCATCCTCCCATGCTCCCGTAAACCAAACCTGTGAAGTCACCAAAATTCAGGGTAACGCAAAGGGTGTCAATAGCGTCGGTTGAGGTCACCGCGTTTCGCGTTGCGGTAGCAAAAACGCTTTCTGGTTCCTTGCCCGCAACCCACAAGACCAAGTCCAAGTCGTGGGTCAGGAAATCAACGATGCCAGCCCAAGGCTCGGGACGGAGATAGGCTTGAGGCATTATTCCGGGGTTGCGGCTTGAGATGATGAGCAAGGGTTGCATTTCAAGTCCAAGTTCGCGCCACTTTTGAAAAACGGGATAAAAACGCAACTGATACGAAATGGCTCCGCAAACCCCTCTCATTTCGGCGAGTCGGACTAACTCCCACGCTTCGGCTGCCGATGTGGTCATCATTTTCTCAAGCAAGACATGTTTGCCCTCGAGAATCGCCCTCCTTGCGATGCTAAAGTGGTGCTCCACTGAGGTGGCAATGTAAACTGCGTCCATCTCGACTTGAGCCAACATCTCCTCGAAATTGCGGAAAAAGGGGACATTCAATTGCTCTCCGACCTCCCTCGCTCGTCCCTCATCGATATCGCAGACGGCGACCAACCGAACTCCTGAGATTTGAGTCATCAGGTGAGCGACACTTGCCCCCCGTCCACCACACCCGACAACGCCGAATCGGAGTGCTTCCATTTTGCGACCCTCCTCGTCTCGTTTTTGGTTTCCCACCACTTTGGACAGCCAAGAAGCGGAGTTGTTAGGGCTTGACGGTTATTGATGCTCGGTTTCCCCTGTCAGCGGAAAACCCTTTCAGGAGAGGGGCTCTAAGGGGGCAAAGTCCAGAGCCAACCTTTTCTCACCGATGGCTCGGTCATCGAACCTAACCACAACGATGGGCAAATTTTCGTCTGGCTCGATAGCAACGATAGTCCCAATCCCAAACTGCTGGTGCTTGACCTTCATGCCTACTCGGATATCCTCGATTCGCAACCGATTCTTCAACTCGCCAATTTGTTGCTCCTTCGCCGCTAATTCGCTTGCCTTTCGAACTGGAAGCCCTCTAACGATTTCGCGGACATCAATCTTCCCGCTTGGCGCAACGGTTGGTTCCTTCATCCTTAGGAAGCCTTGCGGTGTCGGCACACCTCTCCACTCATCCAAAAGGGAAAGCGGCACTTCGTTCAGGAACCTTGAAGGTTCTGTCGGTCGCGTATCTCGCTTCTCCCCATTTTCCGGTCAGCCAACCCCTGCGTTGAGCGTATGTCAAGAAAGCGCGGTCTTTGGCGCGAGTTAGCGCCACATAGAAAAGCCTTCGCTCCTCCTCAAGTTGCCACGAGTCATCCAAACTCCTTGCATGGGGGAACAAGCCTTCTTCCAAGCCAACAACGAACACGACTGAGAACTCCAAACCTTTTGCGCTGTGGGCAGTAATGAGTGTAACGACATCACTTTGCCAATTCGCCTCATCTTGAGGGGACAAAAGCGCCAATTGTTCCAGAAAGCGGGGCAAAGTTTGGGATGCGGGTTCCTCTGGGAACAAGCGCTCGGCGGCAGCGACCAACTGAGCCAAGTTTTCCAACCTTTCCTGAGCCATCAATTGTCCTTCCGTTCGAACGACATAATCGGCGTAACCGATGACCTCAACCGTGTGTTGGATGAATTGCGGCAGGGGCATGGTATCCATTTTGGACTTGAGCGACTTCACCAAATTGGCGAAACTGCTGACAGCCAACCTCGCCCGTGTATCCAAAAGCGCCAGTGCATTGCCGCTCAAGATCGCCTCCAAAATCGGGATGTTGTGTTGGGAAGCGAATTGCCTCAACCGTTCTATTGTCCTCTCGCCGATGCCCCTCGGGGGCAAGTTTATGACCCGAAGCAAACTCACCTCATCGGCAGGGTTGACAAGAATTCGCAAATAGGCGATGATGTCTTTGACCTCTTTGCGCTCGTAGAACCTAAGGGCACCGACGACCCGATAGGGGATGCCCCATCGCAAAAAGGTTTCCTCAAAAGGACGAGATTGGGCGTTGATGCGGTAGATGACTGCGAAGTCGCTGTAGCGATATTTTCCCTCACGAACCCATTCGCTCACAATACTTGCAACGAACGCTGCTTCTTCAAAGTCGTCTTGCGCCCTGAAGAGCACAACGGGTTCGCCTTTTTCTCGAACCGCTTTCAGCCTTTTCTCGTGGCGGTGTTTGTTGTGGCGGATGACATGCCAAGCGGTGTCCAAGATAGTTTGGGTGGAGCGGTAGTTTCGCTCTAAAGTGAAGATTTGCAAGTCGGGAAAGCGTTTTGGCAACTCAAGCATCAACCGGACATCCGAACCGCGCCAAGAGTAGATGTTTTGGTCGTCGTCGCCGATGACGAAGAGGTTGCGGTGCTTCTCTGACAAAAGCAGTGTCAACTCGTGTTGAGGTCTGTTGACATCTTGATACTCGTCCACCAGCACATGAAGGAAACGAGTTTGGTAGTAGTCGGCAACTTGTGGGTTCTCCTTCAGCATCTTCAAGGCGAGCAACAGCAGGTCATCAAAATCAACCGCCCTCGCTTGGCGAAGTGCCTCTTGGTAACGACGATAGACACGGGCGACCACTTGCTGGAAAGGGGTCTCGGCAATTTCCGCTAACTCTTCCGGCGAAACCATCTCAGTTTTGGCGTCACTGATGGCTGAGTGAACGGCTGCGACAGAAAACCTGTCAGGGTCTATGTTGAGTTCCTTGAAGATGGCTTTTATGAGGCTTCGTTGGTCGTCTTCGTCGTAAATGACAAAATCGGGGGGCAAACCAATCGCTTGACCGTGTTGCCTTAACATTCGCGCACAAGCGGCGTGGAAAGTTCCAAGCCACATGGCGTCAATGGCTTTGCCGACGAGGGTTTCCAGCCTTTGCCTCATTTCGTCCGCTGCTTTGTTGGTGAAGGTGACAGCCAAAATGCGATGCGGCGGAATTCGGCGCACCAAAAGCAAGTAAGCGATTCGGTATGTCAAAACCCTCGTCTTGCCGCTACCGGCACCGGCGAAAACCATTATTGGACCATCGGGAGCGGTGACCGCTTCCCTTTGCATCTCATCCAAGTCGGACAAAAGCCGTTCCAGAACGCTCATAGCATTCACCCTCAAACGCAACTTGAAAACTTCGCTCTCTCTGCCGAATTTCGTCAGCGCGATGAAGGGTAAGTTCGCTTCAACCTTTCCGCATACGCTTTCAGTTGAGCCAATCTCTCTTGAGGCGGCATCTTCAAGCCGAACAAGAATGCCCGAATGTTTGTTGGGAAGCGAAAACTTTCGCGCCACTTCGGGAGAGCCATTTTTATTGCCCTCCATCGGTGCTTCAGGACCTCTTCCCGCCACCTTCGCTTGAGAAAGGCGCTTGCTCGTTTCCCAAATTTTGCCACGCCCAGAAATCGCCTCCCTTTCTGGGAAAACTGACATGCGGAACTGTCAATATCTGAAGCGGTTTAAATTGGGCACGCCTTGTGGCAAAAAGATAACGGCTGCGCGCGCGTCTGACCCCGCCACGCTGCAACCACCGCGCCTGCCCAGCGCACCGACGCGCACGCAGCCAATTTTTTTATAACACATACTGCCGCAAAAATCAACCTAATCGCTCCCTTTCACTGCAACATTTCCTCAACCAAGCGGATTGGTAGACCGCCACAGGCGAGCAAGCGGTCATGGAAGCGTTGGAGGGAGAAGTTTGAGCCTTCTCTTCTCTGGCACTTTTGTCGCAACTTCAGAATCGCCATTTTCCCCGTCAGGTAGGAAAGAGGTTGCGTGGGCGAGGCGGTGTATCGCCTAACTTCGGCAACAGCGTTGGAATATTCAAGGTGCGCTTCATTGACAAGCCANTTGACGGCTTCGTTGAAACTCATGCCTTTGCAATGAAGTCCGACATCTACAATGACGCGAACCGCTCGCCAGACCAAATCTTTGAGTTGGAACAGCCGAACTCGCAAGTCAGAAGTGTAACCTTGCTCCCACATCAACTCCTCGCAGTAAAGNGCCCAACCTTCAACGAACAAGTTGTTGCCGAAAACTTTTCTGACCTTTGACGGAGACCTCGCGGCAACTGTCAACTGCAAGTGGTGTCCGGGATAGGCTTCATGGATGACGGTGATGGGCAGGGCGTAGATGCAATGACCCCGCAATCTGTCCCTTTGAACTTCCTCGGGTTCTTTAGGGTCAATGGGCGTCACATAGAAAAGCCCCTCGCTGTTTTCGTCAAAGGGCGCTGGCGGCATGTAAGCGGCATAAGGCGTCGTCGCCCGCTCAAAAGCAGGCGTCTCCACAACCCGCAGCCGTTCCCCTTCGGGGACGGTGACGATATTTTTGTCAACGATGAACTGCCTCGCTTTCGCCACTTCTTCCGCGTAAGTTTCAACAATTCGCTCACGAGGCGGATGGTGGTCCTTCAACTGCTCCACCAGTTCAAACCAAGGCGAGTTTGGGTCAATAGCGTTGGCGACTTCCGCCAATTCAACTTTAGTTCGCTCCAAAACCTCGCGCCCCATCGCTTCAAGTTCATCGGGCGCTTCCGAAATCAAGTGCTCGTCGCGAAGGAGTTGCACAAACAAATCAGTCCCGATGGCAAAGTTCCCTTTCGCTTCCGGCACAATTTTTTCGCGGAACCACGCTTCAAAATCTGTCAACGCAACTCCTGCCTCATCAACTGCCCGCAAGACTTCACGACGAAGCGATTCGTCAGAGAGTTGTTCCGCCGCTTGTGGGACGACGCTTTGAAGG
>JGI20132J14458_1000168_pt1 | contig 12868 bp, 18 predicted proteins | sample OctOCTMetagenome_FD_14458 | JGI IMG/M metagenome (IMG submission 14458)
CTAGAAAGGCCGAGAGGATCCTGTTTAGAAGCTACCTGCTAGAGCACTGGAGCAAGGATATAGAAGAGCTGAGGATCTTCCTCGAAACGAGGAAAGAAGTTGAAGAGGTTAAGGAGCCTAAGAGATAGATCTAAAGTAACTAGATCCATGTCTAAGGCTTCTACGACCGAAGGCCCTGATTTTCAGGGCAGGAGAGGGTCTGTCTAGATGAAACGAATATATAGATGCTATCAGTTATCTTGTTATTCTGGATGAGCCTTATATGGAAAAGCAAGATCTAGCTGTTTAATAGAGGTTTAATGCTTATCATGCTACCTCCTTTTAGCACTAATAGTTGAGGTTGGTAGTCTACAACCACCGTAGAAACTGAACCCTCTTCAACAACTATATATTCCTGGTGATAACTCATATTGGTATCCACTATACCCTCTATAATAGCTCTGCCGGGCCCTAGATTATATATTATTAGAGCATAACTAGTTCCATTTTTTATGCTATATGCGACAACCATGGCGGTAATCACAGGCATGTGGATATCAGAGCCAGCGCTGCGGACCCTATCCAATACTATATATCCTATGGGAAGCGCTATTGAAAGCATGATAAGAGATAGTACTAGGTTAGAAACGCCTCTCAACACGTCACACCCCTAAAGAAGTGTGGTCTTAAAAAGCGTCACAGCCTTAATATATGTATGTATCTTGAAGCCTCGCTTTTTTAGGGCGGGGAGTATTGCGGTTTATAATCCCTGCTGGAATGCCATGTGTGGTTGAGTTGGGGCGAGCTTAGCGGGCTATGACCCCAGCCTCCGTGAGGAGCTCCAGAGAGGTGATGCGAGCCCCAGAGGAGGAAGAACCCCACCTCTTAAAGGCATGGAGTCGCTAGAATCCTTATAGAGAGAAGATTATTCTGCTGAGTATCTAATATTTACCGAGGCGTTTTTTCCTAGCTCTTCTTTGATCATCGCTTCAAGCCTTGATACTATTTCGTGTGCTCTGCTAACATCTAGGCTGTTTGGTAGTGTGCATATTATATCGATAACCAGGCTTCCCCTTATGTAGAGGGCTCTCACACCCTTTAACCTTATATTTTCCTTTAGGCTTTGCTCTCTCTCTAGGATCTTATAGACCACTCTATGTATATCTCTTATATCGCCTCTTCTAGGCTCTATATGGACTAGAACGCTTGTTATATCGCCTCTATGTTCTTTTACAGCCTTCTCAACGTTTACAGCTATTCTGGATGCCTCTTCTAAGCTCATTGATGGGCTTACCTCTACATGCATTCTCACATGGTATCCTTTCTCATCTCTATATACCTCGACATCGTGGACGCCTAGAACGCCTGCTACTTTTGAAGCTATCTCTGAGCAGGATCTAGCTGTCTCCTCTGATCCAGCTCTGTCCTTCGGCTCCATGTGGATAACCATGTCTATGCCATGTCTAGAGCTCATTCTAACCCTCTCCTCGAGTATATCGGCTAGCCTGTGTGCTTCGGCAAGCTCCATATCACCTGGAGCCTCTACAACAGCGTCTATAAAGATCCTCGGCCCAGATCTCCTCGCCCTCACACTCCTAACACCGATCCCGAGATCTCTGCATGCTGCTTTAAAAAACTCTATGACATCCTCCGGAGCCCTATCCATAAGATCGTCTATAGCTGTTTTGGCAAGCCTTATCGCTGCATATGCAAAGTACAGGGAAATAGCTAGGGCGATTCCGAGGTCTAGTATAGATAGGAAGATACCCTTCCCAAGCACGATGCCCAGGATAGATAGGAGTAGTACTGAGGATGTTGCATATAGATCGCTTCTATAGTGTAGGGCGTCTGACGCAAGTATAAGAGATCCGTATTTCTCTGCCCCCCTAGCCAGGGCCCTGGATCTCCAGAAATCTATAGCTATTGTAGATCCTATCATGAGGGAAACCACCGGCGTGAAATCCACCTCAACACCATATCCCCAGAAGACCCTCAACAGAGCCTCGTATAATATATAGATCAGCACCGCTATCAAAGCCACAGAGATCCCTAGAGACCCCAGGCTCTCAGCCTTACCATGTCCATAGGGATGCTCAGGATCAGGTTCCTTTAAAGCAACCCTCAAGGCTATAAGAGCAACCAGCCCGGCCATAATATCGCTAACACTGTGAACACTATCCGCAAGGACAGCTAGACTACCGCTATAGAGATACGCAGATATCCTGAGCAAAAGTATAGCAAGAGAGGAAACAAGGGAGATAAGTATAAGGGCTACCCTGGGATCTAGATAACCCATCTTACCACTTGGATCCGAGCTCTCCCTCTGCATCACAATTCTCATATTCGCCATTAATTTAATAACCCCAATCCTTATTAATAATCAAAGCCATCCATAGATCTCCCCAACTCGAGGAATAGGCTTTCAGTTATAGAGAATACGATCTCCAGATGGTATTGTGTTGACAGCATATATGGTTTGAGAGATACATGGTAAAAAAGTTTGGATCATAGTAAATCTTCATAGCCCTACTTCTTCTTTTGCTGCTTTTGCTGCTCCTGACCCTTCTGTTCCTTCTTCTCCACCTTCTTCTTAGCCATATTCCCCGCCAAATTTATTTTAAATATAACCTCCTTATAAATTTAACTTTAAACCTTTGTTGGTTTTCCCAAACATTAGTAATAGAATTAGCAATAGATCACAGTAATATTTAGATAATTTTTATATTGAGAAACACCGATCTAGCAGGGCAATGGGTATTTCAGCTCATCCTCTCGCAATATTTAACATCAATATCTATTTACAGCTGAGAATCTCACCCTTTTAGGGCGGGGAGGAGGTTAAAGTGCTAGATTTGGCTATATAATGTTTTAAGCCTCTATATCTATCTCTCACCTTTTGATGCTGGAAGTTGAGGTTTCTGCAAACATGTTTCTTCTAGAATCTCTACAGGCATCTTCTAAGATAAAGGTTAAACTCGACTTTCTATTATAGCAAGGGAAACGCTAAATACTAGGTATTTTATAGAAGTTATGGGTGGTTTTGACGAGCAGCTACTCAGCTAGGATCATAGATGTAGATCATACAGCTGATGTGATGTATATAGTAGAGGCTAGGAACTTTGAGGAGCTCTTTGAATATGCTGCTATCGGGATGTTTAGATATATAACCCCTGATCTATCCAGGGTGTCGCCTGTGGTTGGGGTTAGCATTTCGTCTAGGGGCTTCGATCTTGAGAATCTGCTTTATAGGTGGCTCGAAGACCTGCTAATACTTCACGACCTTAGAGGGCTTGTGTTCTCGAGGTTTTTAGTGAGTGGAATATATAGAGTTGAGGAGAAGGGGGAGCAGGTATATATATTAAAAGGGTATGCTGCGGGAGAGAGATTCGATCCAAGAAGACATGTTCCAGGAATAGTTGTTAAAGCTGTAACATATTCCCAGATGTCGCTGGAGAAAACACAGGATGGTATGTGGAAGGTATCAATTGTATTGGATATATAGTATCCAGATCCACATGGAATCTATATAGGTTTGGCTTGGGCTCGACTCCTAACCCCCACCCCAATGGGTAGCCCGCCCTCTATCTAGATGCTTATCCCACTAACTCTTTATACAAGGTTTATGGTTATACCTAGGGAGGTTCTGTCTTAGCTATAATTAAATAGTTTAACTGTTTTATATATGATTGCCATGGATTATATAGATATATTCTGGTTAGTATAGAAATATTTGGTGAAGCTATGGTTGAGGTTCTACGCTATGACGTGCTTATCATCGGATCTGGTTTGGCGGGTTTGAGGGCGGCTTTCCAAGCAGCTCTAACCTCTAAGAGTAGGTTGAGGATAGCAGTTATATCTAAACTACATGCGATGAGGAGCCACTCTGTAAGTGCTGAGGGTGGTATAAGCGGTGTTCTCTATCCAAAGGAGAATAACGATAGTATTGAGCTCCATGCATATGATACTGTTAAGGGAAGCGATTTCCTAGCAGATCAGGATGCCGTCGAGATCCTGGTTAAGCTCGCACCAGAGGAGATAAAGTTCTTCGAACATCTAGGCACGCCGTGGAGCAGGCTTCCAGACGGTAGGATAGCTCAGAGGCCCTTTGGAGGTATGAGTGTTCCTAGAACGGCCTTTGCAGCGGATAAGACAGGGTTCTTCATAATGAGCACCCTCTACGATAATCTACAGAGATTCGATAATGTTGAGTTCTTCCACGAGAACTTCGTAACATCGATCATATTGGAGAACGGATTATTCAAGGGGGTAACGGCTATAGATATGGCGGCTGGGGAGTATAGGGTCTTTCTTGGCAAGGCGGGGATAATAGCTACTGGGGGGGCTGGCAGGGTGTATTCATTCGTAACCGTTGCCCACTCAAACACGGGTGATGGAATCGCTATAGCCTATAGGGCTGGGATACCGATAAAGGATATGGAGTTTGTCCAGTTCCACCCAACTGGTATGGTTCCAAGCGGTGTCTTGATAACAGAGGCAGCCAGGGGTGAGGGGGGGTATCTGGTTAATAAGCAGGGGGAGAGGTTTCTAAAGAGATATGCCCCCCAGAGGATGGAGCTAGCCCCGAGGGATATAATTTCCAGGGCTATAATGACAGAGATTAAGGAGGGCAGGGGGTTTGTCCACGACGAGTCTGGCTTGGAATATGTCCACCTAGATCTGAGGCACCTGGGCGAGGAGAAGATAAATGAGAGGCTTCCAATGATAAGGGAGCTCTCTAGAAAGCTAATAGGTGTCGATCCTGTTAGCGAGCCTATACCGGTTAGACCTGCTGTCCACTATACAATGGGGGGTATACATACAGATACATATGGGCAGGTTATGCTGGATGAGCAGAGCACCAGGATACCAAATCTATGGGCTGCAGGTGAGGTGGCATCTGTAAGCATTCATGGTGCCAACAGACTTGGGAGCAACGCGCTAGCGGAGTGCGCTGTGTGGGGGATGCTTACTGGTGAGGCAGCGGCTAGATATGCCATGAATGCTCCCGATAGCATGTTACAGATCAGCACAGCCGTTGACACGGCTGTGAAGAACGAGGAGAAGAGGATCTTCGATAGACTCCTACACACGGAGAGCAATCCAGAGAATCCATATGATATTAGGAGGGAGATTCAGACCATGATGGATTCACTGGTAGGGGTTTTCAGAGATCAGAGGGGCCTTGAAGAGGCCTGGAGCAGGCTTAAAAGGCTTAAGGAGAGGTTCTCGAAGGCAAGGGTGGAGAATAGGGTGAGGATATATAACAATAATTTGAGGGACTTCCTCGAAATAGACTTTATGCTAGATGTTGCAGAAACCATAGTTGTGGGTGCTCTTAACAGAACCGAGTCTAGGGGTGCCCACTATAGACTTGACTACCCCAAGAGGGACGATGTGAACTGGCTCAAACACACGCTGGTATTCTATAGAAGGGGAGAGCCGCCCTATATAAGCTATGCACCTGTTAGGATAACTAGGTGGGCTGCTGAGGAGAGGAAATACTAGGGTGATCTATGTGGCTGTGAATAGACAAGATCTGAGAAGATATGATTTAGAAGCCTGGATTCATGTGCATTTCTATAAAATAGCATCTATATACTCAATTATAGAGGCACTAGCGATACTGGCTCACATAGCAGCGCCTTCAGGGATTACAGAATGCTATATTCAGGATCTCAACGCTAATATACTGGGCCCTGCTAACACCATCATTCTACGAGCTTTCAAAGGGATTTCTAATGATATATAGCAGGGGGTCTGCCTACAGCCACATAGCGGAGAATATAAGGGAGAGACTTGTTAGGAGATACTACTCTAAGGCTATGCTTGCTAGGATAGCCCTCCATGTGGTAATCGTAATCTGGGTTGTAGGGCCTATAGCATTTATAACGGGGTGGCTCTATGGCTGGGGCTAGCAGGGTCATGCTATTCCACTATCTAGGCTACTTCGGTTCAATGATCCTTATATGGCTAGTCATGGTAGCAACGCTCCTCCCACACCCCATGAGGATCCTTTTAAAGCCTTTGGAAGCGCTCCTCCTCATAGCATCCCTATTGTTCGGCATCTTCGGAATACTATATGTTATGAGGGGAGGTCATAGGGGTGGTTAAAAATGCAGGGTAGTAGGAATATTAAAAGCGTTGTTATAGCTGTCAAGAGATATGATCCTGAGAAGGGGTTCTATACGAGAGAATATAAGGTAGAGGTCGACAGATACGCCACGGTATTAGACGCGCTTCTAAAGATAGTAGAGAGCCAGGATCCAACTCTAGCTCTCAGATATAGCTGTAGGATGGGTATATGCGGCTCGTGTGGAATGGTTATAAACGGTGTTCCCAGGCTTGCATGTGAAACCAACATATCTAGACTCGACAGCGAGAGAATATCGGTTGAGCCTATGTATAACTTCAAAATATTAAGAGATCTTGCAACCGATATGTCTGACTTCTTCAAAAAACATAGATATGTAAAGCCCTATCTAATCAGAAAGGATGAGGAAAGCAGTTCAGAGCGGAGAAGGAGTATATGCAGACACCAGAGCAGCTGGAAAACTTCATACCATTTGCATATTGTATAAAATGCGGCTTATGCATAGCAGCATGCCCGGTAGTTGCCGAAAAACCATGGTTCCTGGGGCCCCAGGCATTGGCCCAGGCATATAGGTGGTATGCAGACTCGAGAGACGAAGGTGGGATCTCAAGGTTAGAGCATGTAGACACGTTTGAGGGTGTATGGTCATGTAAATTCGCAGGATCCTGCAGCCGCGTATGCCCCAAGGGTGTGGATCCGGCTTATGCGATCCAGATGCTTAAAATGGAGATCTTTAGGAGAACCCTCCTCAGACGTAGAGGAGGTGAGAAACACAGCTGATCTCCCTCTGATCCGCTTGTCCCTCAATGGTTGTTGATTGTCGCTGATATTCTCTTGTTTTGGATTGCTGTGTTTTTTGATCCACCGGGTTTTTAGCCCTATGGCATCGGGGGCTTCCACCTCCCCCGCAGGGACATCCGTATGGGTAAGCTGGCTTTTTATCTAGTTTTAGAGCCATGTCAACCATGTTAGATCCCCATTAAGAATTTCTGTAGAATATTAGCTGGTCATATGTTGTTTTAGAGGTTTAAGCAGATATAATGTTCCATCAGAAGCCCTTATCTCCTCGATACATCTTTTTTCTATATAATAGCAATATGCTACTATGGATGCTATTATTGCATCTCTTATATCTTTCTCCCGGCTTTTACTTATGATCTCTTGAGATGTTTTTATACCATAGATGTTTAGTAGATCTTCAAGGCTTTCGGAGCCTGAGCTTTTCAGAGCACTACCTGGATGCGTCTCTATCACCTCTACCCCTAGGCTTGTCAGCTCTAAATAGATCTTCCATGCTCTTTGGGTGAGCATCCTCATTCCGCCTAGACTTGGTGGCAATACTCTGTAGCCTCTTCTAATAGCTATTCTATCGAGCTCCCTCATCTTAGCTTCCCTTGCTATTGGGGCGTCTATGGCTACTACGGATGCTCTATTAGCTATTGTTAACACTATATCCTCATCTCTGTAGAGACATGCGGCTCTAACTATGGATCTCGATTCTATATCTATCTCTGAGTAGCCGCTGCATCTCCTATAGCTTCCCGAGAGATCTAGCCCAGATGCTATTCCCCTAGATCTGTGTATCATCATTTTTATATAAACACTCTATTTGATCAATGCTATGTTTGTAGCCTTTATAACGAGGTTTACAGAGTCCCCTATCTTCAGCCCCAGCTCTTCCAGGGCTTCACTCGTTATCAGGGCCTTCGCTATCGATGGTGATGTCTCTACCGTGACTATCGCCGACATACCCTCCCTTTCTATTGAGATAACCCTCGCAGGGATCTTGTTTCTGAAGCTCATCCCCTCCATCTTCGTGCTTAGATATATATCAAGGATTTCCTCGCCAAGCCTTGTTAGACGGGCTCTAGCCCCTCTACCCTTTCTAGTCTCGATAAGCCTTTCGCCTAGCTCTTTCTCGAGCTTTCTTACTATGCTTAGAACACCTCTATATGATATCCCCAGCTCCTTCGATGCTGCTTTTAGGGTCCCCCTCATTTTGACTATCCTTAGTATCTCTATCACCTTAGATCCTATCTCAATCTCTCTATCCCCTATCCTTATTGAGAAGCTCCTAGGCTTGATTGCCAGCATCTATCCTCATTATAATATAGGCTTGGCGTTAATAATATGTGGGAATGGGATGGGGATCCCAGAGGATCTCGGGTTGGAGGTAGGCGATCTTGTTAGGGTTAGGAAGGGCGATATAGTCTATGAGGGTATTGTGATGCCAAAGCACTCATACTCAGCCCCAGATATACTTGTGATCAAGCTTGGTAGTGGCTATAACATCGGCGTTAGAATTGATAGCAGCACCTATATAGAGGTTATCAGCAGGAGGAAGCCCGGTGATCAGAGGCAGAGAATGATCTCCCCAACACCTAAGGGGTCTGGTTCTTCTGTGAAGGTTATAGGGACGGGGGTACGATAGCTTCTAAGGTTGAATATGACACAGGCGCTGTTAGACCTGCCATGGCGCCTGAGGAGCTTCTAGAGGTTATACCAGAGGCGGGCGAGGTTGCATCTATAGATGTTGAGATTATAATGAGTATCCTGTCTGAGAATATGGAGCCTGGGTATTGGGAGAGGATTGCCGAGGCTATATATAGATCTATGGTTAGCAGCTATGACGGCATAGTGGTTACACACGGCACAGATACCATGGGATATACAGCGTCTGCAATAGCCTTTGCAATACAGGATATGAGAACCCCGGTTGTTTTCGTTGGTTCTCAGAGGAGTAGTGATAGGCCTAGCACGGATGCTGCGATCAACTTCATAGGTGCCTTGATAGCTGCATCCAAAGCGCCATTCGCGGAATCTGTTGTTGCCATGCATATTAACACCTCCGACACAGAGATAGCTATTCATAGGGGGACAAGGGTTATGAAGATGCATACATCTAGGAGGGATGCCTTCCAATCTATAAATGCTAGGCCCATAGCGGTTGTAGATCCATATAGGAGGAGCATAAGAATCATAGATAACAGCTACAGACCCAGAAGCAAGGGAGAGCCGAGACTTGTGAATGGCTTTGAAAGGAAGGTAGCCCTGATATATAGCTATCCAAGCATAGAGCCTGAGATCATAGAGATGCTAATAGACAAGAAATATAGAGGGATAGTGATAGCCGGCACAGGATTCGGCCACGTACCGGAAAAGCTGATACCAACCCTTAAAAGGGCAACAGAAGAGGGTATCCCAGTAGCGATAACCTCTCAAACACTCCATGGAAGGGTGAATCTAATGGTATATACAACTGGAAGGGAGATGCTGAGGGCAGGGGTGATCCCGTGCGAGGACATGCTACCAGAGACAGCCTATGTAAAGCTCTCATGGATCCTTAAGAGAACCAAGGAGCTAGATGAGGTGAGAAAACGCATGCTAACCAACATAGCAGGAGAAATAAGCCCCAGGCACGATATAAATTTATATACAGATCCAAACAGATCATAGATCGAAGATCTCAAATAATATGTATCTCACATCCAATGAAAAGGTCTCTGGCTTTGTAACAATCCCCATAGAGATAAGAGCTGACTATCTCCCCTTTAATCTCCACCTACTCAATAGACTAATCTAAGATTCTTACATGCATGTTACAATTGTTACAATCGAAAGCCTCGCCTTTCGAGGAGGGGAGGAGATCAGGGGTAGAAGTTAGGATTGTTAAGATTTATAACTTTTTAGTCTCTGCAACGTATACATCTTCTAGAGGTCTATGGCAGAGCATGCTGCATCTATTGGGGTCAATGTTATAGTTTCTATTCTTACGGAATATGCTAAGAGGATCATAGATAGGGCTGTTAAGGGTGAAAAGCTGAGCGATTGGGAGATTGGCTTCCTATTAATGGAGGCAACTAGAATGACTTTAGAAGCAAGGATGGAGTCTATAGAGAAGAGGATAGCTAGCCTTGAAGAAAGTCTTAAAGCAAGGATGGAGTCTATAGAGAAGAGGATGGATCTTATTGAGAGGAGGATGGATATGCTTGAAAAAAGGATTGGGGAGGTTGAGAGAAACATGATCATGAGGATTGAGCTTCTAGAGAAGGGGGTTGAGGGTTTAGAGTCTGATATGAAGCAGATGAGAGCAAGCATAGATAGCCTAAGGGATCTTATAATTAATAAGCTAGTAGAGGCTCTTGCTAAAAAGCCATAAGAGTCTCTGTCAAGTGCTAGATACTATATCTAGGGACTTACGTCTTTATAAGATAGCTGCGTAGGGGTTATCCTTCATAAGCTCTTCCTTAAGCCTTTTCTTAAAAGCCCTGCCCCTCGTTATTATTGGGATTCTCATCTTCAAACCTCTGATCACGACCAGCTTTTTACCTTTACCTTTTCTAACAAGCTCTTGGAAGCAATATCTCCACTTGATACTATCCCAGATCATATCTATAGCCTTCTGCAGAGCCTTGACATACCATGTTATAAGCTTCGAGACCCTGTCATCCCTGATAGGAGAGTATGTTCTCACAAGCTCAAGGATCTGGCAAACCTTCTTAGGTCTCAGCAAAACCGCTCCATAAAAAGAATATATCAACCCATATAAACTTTTATGAAACCCAAAAACAGTTTCTTGAGGCTCTAGCTAGGTTCTCTTTTATAGCTATATAGACATTCACTCACAAGTACGCACTTGCTACATAGAGGATATCTTTTCCTACAATATCTACTTGCTATCGTTACTAGTCCTGCGTGGAGAAGCTTCAACCTATATAAGTCTCTTCCAAGAATCTCCTCTACCTTCTTCTTCACTTCCTCGTATCCCCCTAGCTTCTCTCCACAAAACCTTTCGAGAACCCTTGCAGAAAGCCTTGCGACTGGAAATATTGGTTTGTTTAACGCGAATAGAAGTAAGAGTCAGCTGTTTCCCTCCCTATCCCATCTATGCTCATGAGCTCTCTCCTCAGAATATCCAGCTCTTTTTCTGCTATACCTTTGATACCTCCATTAGAGATTATATATCTAGCTAGCTCCACAATCGTTTTAGCTTTGCTCCTGGAGAATCCAACTCCTTTTATAGCTTCGCTGAGCCTCTCGAGATCTATCTTGGCAAGCTTCTCAATATCTAAGAGACCCTCAGCCCTTATGTTTTCAAGTGATTTCAGGGCTGAGCTCCACCTGCTCAGCTTGACAAGCACTGCTGTGATCATAACCTCTAGGGGGGTTTCGAGTCCTCCCCACCATCTCATCGACATAGGATCTTCTGGGAACCACTGCTGTTCTATAAGAACCTCTTTTGCTCTCTCAAAGATCTTTATGAGATTGTTTATACAATCTACGAGATCCCCTCCCAGGATGCTCACCAGAGGCTGGGCTTCCTCCTCCTGAGCCCTGCCATCATTCTCTCTGCGTATTTATATACTGTTGTGTGTTGCCTACCCTCTATCAGCATCTGTATAGCCTGCCTAGCCACCTCAGCTTCTTCGAAGCCGCCTATGATTGCAACGGTTGCCTCCCCCACGGATATATATGTATTTGTTATCTCCTCAAGATTCCTCCTAGCCCTCCCACCCTCACCTATGATCCTCCCCTTTATCCTCTTTAGGTGGTTCTCTGAATCGCCTACATAGCTCTTCAGATCTATAACTAATAACACCTGATCCTCGTCTAAGAGTCTCTCAGCCCTCTCAGGCGAGAAGCCATATCCAATCGCATCTATATACTCTCTAGCCTTGAGAAGGTTGGCAACAGGTGTTGAAGGGGATATAGGCTCTATAACCACAGCACCTGTTGTGCTGTCAACCTTTACGGAGACACCTAGTCTCCTTCTAAGCATATCTATGACAGAGCCTCCACCGCCTATTATAACCCCGACCCTGTCGAGAGGAACCTTAGTCGTTATCCTAGTAACTCCAGGTAAAACCCCTCCCCCTTCCGAGGACATACCACCACCGCTGGAGATCCCCCATTATCTACCCACCAGGGCTTTTAACCCCTCTAGATCAGTTCGTCGCGAGATCCTCACCCCTTGGTTTGGAGCGGCTTCATCATCAAAAATAATAATAGCTTACTGCAATTTAACTATTTACTTCCAATTATATAGTAGATCATCAGATCTGTTTACTCTCATTTCATACTCGGTTCATAGTGGAACGGTTCTTTACCTTAATATTTTTCTAATTCAACTTCAAGTGTAGACCCAGTATTTTACCATTTTATCGTGGTTTTGATGATAGCGAATAAAGGGAAGCCCATGCTATCTAGCACGGGCAACGCATTAAAAACATAGATCAAAATCAGATCCAAATCCTATATATCTCACGCCGGGGATCTTATGTGCTACCGCTTGTCCCCCGATGATCATTGGTTGTCATTGATATTAATTTGTTTGTGTTGCTTTGCTTCTTAACCCACAGGGATGTTATAGCATCCCTGTGGGCATCGGGGGACTTCCACCTCCCCCAAAGAGATCTTGGGATCTCTATGGGCTCACTGGTGGCTGTTGAGCCCAGCGGCACTGGGCTCCCATCTATGCTTAAGAACCCGAAGCCCTTCTGGGCAGAGCCCTCATACAGGGCTTCGGTCTTGGGTGCTCTAAGCATCATCGCTTCCCGAGGTCTCTGCACACCAAGATATAGCAGGGATATCACTTCATCATCAAAACAACTATGGATTGGATACTTATAAGCTTAAGCCCAGACAACAAATTAATATAAAAGCATTCCTACTACCATGAAAAAGGATACAGCCCTCCTATGGGAAGTTACCATTATCACGATCATATTAATGTCTTGGCAAATCTAGCCTTTCAAAGGCGGGGTCTCAGGCTTTAAGCCCTGGAGATCCCTGTGCTTT
>JGI20132J14458_1000170_pt1 | contig 12835 bp, 14 predicted proteins | sample OctOCTMetagenome_FD_14458 | JGI IMG/M metagenome (IMG submission 14458)
AAATTAAGTTTTGCTAAAATTTTACAATGCTAAGATTCCTTCGGCTTTTTCTTACTTTATGTGGTTATTTTTAAAACTCTACGCTTTTTAATTTCTTTTATTTCAATCACAAAGTTCTTAATTCTTTCTTTTTCTTTCATAAAAATATTAATTTGAAAAACCATTAAAAATTGTGTCCTCAAGAGAAAAATTTGAAAAAATAATTGAACTTGTTAACGAAATTGACTTAGAAATAGTAAGTTACTTGTTATATCAGCCAGCAATTCTTTGTGGTATCTTGAGGTTTTTAGAAAGAATTCATGAGTTCATGAGAATTGTTGGATTACGTATGAATGAGCATTTCCTAATTGAGATTTCGCGATGGATTGACTGTGAAGTAGATGGTTGGAGCTACCTGCAGATTAAAATAAAATTGCTTGAAAGAGGAGTAGATAAGTTCGTGTTGCTTAAAAGCCTGATTTCGATGGCTACTCAAATTTTACCTGAACAAACACGTCGCGAGATTGTAATTTTAGTAGAGTAGTTGGTATTTAGCCCAAGAATTTTTATGACTTTGCATTACATATCAAAAATCGGCTACTCAATGTTGTTTCTTTGTTATATTTTAATTATAAATAAATTAAATAATTATTGAGGAAGCGTTACGTTATATCTTAGGTGTTTTTATTGCAAAGTAAAGTTCGAGTCCGCTTATAAGCGTATAAGATCTTAATAGTTCTATTTTTCTTGTTGGGATGATCTTTATTTCGAAAATAACGTATCTTTATCAAATACTTAGAAAGATTTGTTACTTAATTATCGATAAAACTTCAAATAATACTAATAGATACTAATATCAATTCCTATCCCTTCTTTTTTGGCACGATTATATACTAACCATGAAACAGCTAAATCATAAGGTGCCCCTCCTACAGATTTAAATATAGTAATATCATTTTCATTGTTTCTCCCTTTCATTTTACCCGAAACTACATCTGCTAGATGATAAATATCCGTCTCTTTTATTGCACCTTTCTCTAACGCAAAACGTATATCACCTACGTTTTTCGCTTCGTAATTATCAACAAATACTTTTCCAGCTTTTTCAAAAGAAATCGTATCTATCTCGGCTGCATCGGGTGTAAAAGATCCTATTCCGTTTATATGTGTTCCCTTATTTACATGCTCACCGCTAATCACTGGTATCTTAGAGGTTGTAGCTGTCACAATTATATCTGCTTTTCCAATAGCTTTTTCTAAGTTTTCGACGATTTCATAATCAAGATTAACTTTTCTACGCATTTCATTAATGAAACGCTCCATGCTAATTCTTGTACGTGAAAATACCATGACTTTCTTTATATTAGTTACATGGACTATGGCGCTTAATTGCGCTTTAGCTTGTTCACCAGCACCTATAATAAGGAGAATTTCAGAATTTTTTCTTGCAAGATATTTAACAGCAATAGCACCAACAGCACCTGTTTTTATAGAGGTAATATAATTTCCCTCCAGCACCGCCTCAGGATATCCTGTTTCAGGATCGTTAAGAATGATAAGGGAAGATACGGTAAATAAACCTTTATTTTTATTGTCAGGATAAGAACTAGCTATTTTTATTCCTAATTCTTTCAAATCTTCTAGATATCCTAGGCTAACCAGAATTCCACCATTATATTTTGGAAGATCTAGATATAATCTCGTAGGGTATAAGGCTCTACCTTTTGCTATTTCAAGGAAAGCTTGTTCTACAGCTTGTATTGCATCTTGCATCGATACCAATGATTCTATGTGATTACGAGTTAGTACAAGGACCATGTACTATAATTTAAGCTTTTTATTAGGCGATAATATTCTCTTTGGATCTAACGTGAGCTTAATTTTTTTAGCTAACATCATTTGGCTTGGTGGTAACAATTTTTCAAGGATATCTATTAACCTCATACCAACACCGGTTGTAGAAGCAGGAGTTCCACCCATTCGCATAACTACTTCTGAGAATCTTTTAGTAAATTCTTCATAAGCTCTTATATCGTTAATATCATTATCATTAAGTAAGATCGAAGGACTTACAGTGCATTCCATCCAAGGTAAAATCACATAATACCTTGCACCTGCTTTGTTTAAATTTAAATCTTTTACTAAACGATCGTAAGCTTCGTTAAATTCTACTGCTCTAGAAAGAGGAATGGCAGGCACAAAACTATGAATTTTAACATTTTCCATAGTTTTTGACCATGAAGGTAATTCTGTTTTAGATTTCCAATAAGCATTTATTATTATTTCGTTTTCAATTATTTTTGCACCGTTTAATTTAAGCATTTCTTTTGTTTTTTCTTGACAAATATTAACAATATCTTCTTTTCCTGCGAATGTTACAATTAATACAGCTTGGGATTTGTCAAATTCGTAAGGCGCTAAAATTGGATCGTCTAAATTAATATGAGGAGCGATACCTTCAAGAAGAAATCGCAGGGTATCTTCAATCATAAGAGATTCAGGATATAGACCTGAATCTACTATGTCATAACAACTTTTAACAGCATCATGAAAGTCTTTGAAAACACCTAAAATAATTCTTCTAGTTTTTGGCACTGGAAATACTTTTAACGTAACTTCAGCAATAATACCAAGAGTTCCTTCACTAGATGCAAATAGGTCTATAAAGTTATATGAAGCATAATCATTTCTTATTTTGTTTCCTATTTCAATAATTTCGCCATCAGCTGTTACTATTTTCATAGCCACCGCGGTATTATGTGCATAGCCATATTTTGTTGAAAAAGCACCCACACCGAGTGTAGATACACTTCCTCCTACAGTAGCCCAATCTCTGCTACCTGGATCATGAAACCATGTCAAGTTATAATTTTTTTGAAGATATTCATTCAACTCTTTTACCGTTATTCCTGCTTCACAAGTAACATAGCGACCTTTATCATCAACGTTGATGATCCTATTCAAGCCTGTTAACTCAATGACTATACCTGAACTTGTAGGAACTTCTCCGCCCGAATAACCAGTTCCGCCACTTCTAATGAATAAAGGAATTGACATTTCAAAAGCATATTTCACAATTTTAACGAGTTGATCTAATTTTTGTGGTCTAGCAACTATAAATGGTTCTGTTTTACTCATTGCGAAAATGTTTTTTGCTACATGATTAATACAATATTCAGAAACTTTATAAAAAGTGTTTGAAACATTTTCCTTTCCGATCAATTTTTCCAGATCTTCCTTAATCTTAGGTAATTCTAAGCTATTCATAAAAAAAATTTATTTAAAAAATATTTATATTTATTTGATTTTTGAAATCGCTTAAAGTAATCTTAATGCTAGACTTAGCTTATTATTTAATAAAAAAAGCAAAAATTTATATATAAAAAAAAGAATTTAAACATATGAATTCTACTATGGCTAACCATATATTAAAAAAAGATGCTCTAACTAAAATGCAAACAATAATTATAATAGCTATAATTATTATAGCCGCTGTAGCAGGTGTATCCGTTTATTTTTTAACTTCAAGACCTGCTGAACCAATAAAAATTGGTGTAATTACTCCTCTTTCACCTCCTGCTGATTACATTTCAGGCAAGTTGATACTTAAGGTTGCCCAAATATTTGTTGAATATCAAAACGCAAAGGGAGGAGTATTAGGTAGACCTCTGGAACTTGTTACTGCAGATCAAACACTAGACACTGGTACGGCTATATCTCATTTAGCTAGGATGGTTACCGAACATAAAATCGTAGGATTAATAGGGCCATGGGAAAGTAGTGTCGCATTACCTCTCGCAGAAGCAACAGAAAGATACCCCACAATAATGTTTGTAACTTTTAGCTGGGCGGATGAAATTACGGCAAATCATTATAAATATGTTTTCAGAGTAGGGGTTGCAAACATTTTTGTTTCAAAGGGAACAATGAATTTCATAAAATGGGCAGGTTACAAAAAAGCAGTAGCTATAGTAGAAGAATCCCCTTATGGTTTAGGAATGTGGGATGGATATGTAAAGTGGAAAAATGAATTATACCCTACACTTGAGCTTACTAAATTAGTTGTCCCTCCAGGAAAAACTGATTATACAGCTGAACTACTTCAAATAAAAACAATAACCCCGCCTCCTGATGTAATATTATTGGAAGTGAATCTGCCTTATGTTCTTACAATAGTTAAACAACTTCGTGAATTAGGTATTACTCCAGGTATTCCTGTAGTTTCCTCTTATGCCTTTCCATTTGTAGACCCTGATTCATTCTGGAAAACTGTAGGTGAAGCTGGAGTTGGATTAATTGTTCAAGATTTTGCTAGCCCATACATGAAATGGACACAGGTAGGTGATGAGTTTGTTAAGTTATGGAAGGAAAAAGAAGGAGGAACGCCTCCAGTTTGGATAGCATGGTACTGGGATTGTCTCCGTATTTTAGTAAAGGCTATAGAAGATACAAAATCTACCGATATTAATACTTTAGCCAAATATATAGAAAAGATAGAAATTGAAGGTACAACAGGTACAATAAAATTTGAAAATGATCCCACACCTGGTTCTGTACTTTGGCATCAATGGACAGGATTTACGACATACTTCTTTAGATTAGATTCTGTAGGTACAACAACACAGAACCAAATTTATCCTCCTCGATGAATTTTTTAAATTTAATTTTTTATTTTTTTATTTAAATAATAATTATGATTTCCGTTAATTTGATAGGCGAATTGCTCATTGTGGGCTTAATGCTAGGCTTAACTTACGCTTTAATGAGTATAGGGGTCACCCTTATCTATGGTATCATGAAAATGGCCAACTTTGCACATGGCGAATTCTATATGCTTGGAGGTTATACCGTTTTTTATGTTTATATACTTCTTAACCTGCCAACCTTATTAGCCATACCTTTCGCAATACTAACTGGAATGCTTTTAGGATACTGTGTTGCAAGATTTTTATTGAGTGGCATTTATGAAAAAAATCCTGAATATGCAGGAGAATATGCTATGTTAACCACGTTTGCCTTAGCCATATTTTTACAGAATTTTGCAAAAATATTCTTCGGCGCTTCAATCGTTTCTGTACCTCCCTTAATTACAGGTATAATAAAAACTGATATATTCGTTTTAAGTTTAGATCGAATATTAACTTTATTTGTATCAGCCATTTCATTATTTGGCTTATACTATTTCATTAAGAAAACAAAGCCTGGAAGAGCATGGAGAGCAGCGGCTCAAAATAAACCTGGAGCTCTTGTAACTGGTGTAGAGGTTAGTAAAATAAGTAACATGTCATATGCAATAGGAGGAGGGTTAGCCGCATTAGCAGGAGGTCTGTTAACACCTATATATTCAGTTTATCCTAATGCGGGTTTCTGGCCTCTTATTATAAGCTTCGTAGCTATGACTTTAGGAGGTTTAGGTTCAATTGTTGGCGCGTTTATCGCTTCAATAATAATAGGACTCACCCATACTTTTGTAGCGACTTTCATAGGAACTAGTTATGCTGATATAGCAATGTATATAGTCCTTATAACCGTATTATTTATTAAACCTACAGGTTTGATGGGAAGAGAGGAATGAAGAAATGTTGAAATGTATTAGTTTATCTAAAAAATTCGGAAAATTGCTTGCTTTAAATAATATAAATCTTACAATTAATGATAATGAAATTGTAGGATTAATAGGACCTAATGGATCTGGGAAAACCACACTTATAAACTGTGTTACTGGTCTTCTAAAACCTTCTAGTGGTGAAATAATATTCGGAGGAAAAAATATCACGAGATTAAGTCCGCATAAAATATGTAGGATGGGTATATCAAGAACATTTCAAACTCCTAGATTATTTAAAAGGTTATCAGTATTGGAGAACGTTCTCGTAGCCGCAGGAGGGGATGAATCTTACGCATTACAAATCCTTGAATGGGTAGGATTATTAAATTTAAAAGATTTTGAAACAGGTAGACTTAACTTTCTCCAAATTAGACTTCTCGAATTAGCAAGAGCATTGGCTTCCAATCCAAAAATAGTATTCATTGATGAAATAGTTGCGGGATTAACCCCTGATGAAATTGAAAAATTCATTGAATTACTTAAGGATATAAAGGCAAAAGGAATAACAATAGTATGGGTAGAACATGTTTTAAAAGCTATGATAGATGTTGTGGAACGCATGTTCGTTCTCAATGAGGGTAATTTAATAGCTGAAGGTAAACCATCAGATGTGTTAGAAAGGGAAGAAGTAATAACAGCTTACTTAGGACAAAGAATTATTAAAAAGTAGAACTATGATTCTTTACTTAAATAAGGTCAATGTTTTTTATGATAAATTTCATGCCTTATGGGATATATCTCTAAACGTTAATAAAGGAGAGGTAGTAGCTTTAATTGGTTCAAATGGAGCCGGCAAAACTACGATCTTAAATACAATAATAGGTTTATTAAAACCAAAGTCTGGCTCTATTGTATTTAAAGATATTCAAATTGAAAAATTGCCTCCTCCTTCGATAGTTAGATTGGGAATAGCAATGGTCCCTGAATCAAAAGTAATTTTTCCCCATATGACTGTACTTGAACATTTACTTCTAGGAGCTCAAATTCCAAGGGCTTGGGATAAAAGAAAAGATTTGCTTGAGTGGGTGTTTACACTTTTTCCTAGATTAAGAGAACGAAAAAATCAAAAAGCTAAGACGTTAAGTGGAGGAGAAGCTCAAATGCTTAATATTGCTAGAGCATTAATGAGTGCACCTGAACTATTATTATTAGATGAGCCTTCATTAGGGTTGGCACCTAAATTAGTTGATACTATATTTGAAGTTATAAATAAACTAAGAAATGAAGTAACCATACTTATTGCTGAGCAATATATATATAAAGTTCTAAGTATAAGCGATAGAGCTTACCTTATTGAAAACGGAAGGATTGTGTTAGAAGGTTACAGCGATGAATTGTTTGAAAATGTTATTGTTAAACAAAAATACTTAGGTAGATAGCTAGAAAATATGTACCTCATGAAAAAACTTCGCAATAATTTTGATGGATGGTTCATTTTAATTTTCTCAATAATTTTGTTCATANTACCGTTTCTGATCATTTTATTACAAAGAATATTTATTATTTGGCTAATCATGTTGACTTTATTTTATATAATATTAGCGTTAACATGGAATCTACTGTTAGGATATGCCAGATTATTAAGCTTTGCTCATACAGGGCTTCTTGGTATAGGAGCGTATAGTTCAGCTTTGCTTGTGTCAAATAATAATCTACCTCCACTTATAGGATTAATTATAGGTTCATTAATAGCAGGTATTGCAGGATTAATACTTGGCTATATATGTTTGAGACTAAAGGGAATATATTTGGCTCTAGCTACATGGGGCTTTTCAGGATCTGTTCAATTATTTGTAATTACACAATATAATATAACAGGAGGCTTGAAAGGTATGTTTACAGCCTTTTTATTACCCGTATCACCCTTCGAGAATCCTTATTATTATTACTACATAGAAGTACTACTTGTGCTACTATGTCTTTTAGTAATGTATAAGATAATTCATTCCAAATATGGATTATATCTTAAAGCAATGGGGGATGATGAAATTGCAGCTTCTGCTTGTGGCGTTAATGTTTTCAGGTTAAAACTTTTTTTATTTGTAATAACAAGTTTTTTTGTTGGGCTTGCAGGAGCATTTTACGTTCATTTATTTGGCTACGTTAGTCCTTCAATAGCTGACTTCTTTACTATAATGTTAACAGTTATTTCGGGAACAATCCTAGGTGGTTTAGGAACTTTCGCAGGTCCTGTGCTGGGTGTAATAATAATATGGCCAATTTATCAAGTAATAGGGTTCTATGGTGCTGAATATCAATTATTTATTTTAGCTATATTACTCATCATATTATTAAGGTTTTTCAAAGGTGGATTTATTGGAATTGTGTATTCAATGTATCGTAAATATACTAATAAATATAAGCAATAAATTATTTAATAATTAAACAAATTTACCAGATATCATTATGTAATCTCATATTAATCTATATAGCAATATTTGGTTTATTGGTAATAAGTATTAAAACAATCAAAAATGTCCTTTAATATTTTATCTGAAATCTCATAGATTTGCTTTTTTGATAAAATTGCTCCTAAGCCTCCTACATCAACTTCAGCTTTATACTCTATCATTGTCTTATTTTCGCTTATCTCCTTCGTTTCTATGTTTATAAGAGCTTGTGCTTTTCCCAATGTTCCTGACATCTTTAACTGAATTATTATATTGTTAAGGTTTTGCTTTAAGTTGGCCTCCAAATTAAATATTCCTCTCAGTAACCCCTCGCTTACTTTTATTTTTCCTGATAAAAAATTTTCATTTAGAACCTTAATCTCTTCGAGACCTTTTATACATTTAGATAAAGCAATCATGTTTTCTAAAAAGCTATCAACCCTTTCTTTTTTTGAATCAACCAAATAGTTTCCTTCAATATTTATTTTTGCCATTTATTTATGTTTAAATCTCTTTAATAAATATGGTTCAATATTCATAGTTTTTGCTTCTCCATATATTATTAGCTCTGAAATAACTTTACCTATAATAGGAGCTAGTTTGAAACCATGTCCGCTTGACCCGCATGCAACAAATAATCCCTCATCTATTTCATCTATTATAGGTTCCCAGTCAGGTGTGATATCAACATAAGGCATCAAATCCCTTACAATTTTTATCTCCTTAAGATTTTCAAATCTTGATTGAAGCCCTTCAATATATGCTTTCAATGTTTCATAATCGGGTCTTCGATATATTTCTGTATCAACCTTAGACCAATGGAAAGATTCATCCGGTACAAATCCTTCTGTACCTGCATAGCTCATTTGAGAGTGAAGGGCGCCCATTACAAATTGATTCATATCTTCAGGCTTCACATAAAAATTCAATGAAAAGTCGGCAAAGATGTACTTCAAGGAATCAAATTCTCTCGGACGCTTAAAATAGCATAAAGGATAAGGAATAATGTAAACAGGAAGATCCACAAAATCCTTTATCAACTTAGGAGTTTCGGTTCCCGCTGTAACTATAAGTTTATTTGCAACATATTCTTTACTAGTGGTTCTAACAATCCACTTTCCTTCTTTTTTTGATATTGATAGAACTTTCTCTCCTTCATTGATTTGGACATTTTTATTTCTAGCTGATTTGGCAAAGGCCCATGTAACTTCAATAGGATCCAAATATCCAGCCTCAGGTTCAAAGACTGCAATTTCATCATCCCTTATTTTTAAATTTCTATCCAATTTCTTTATGGAATTGCTATCAAACATCTCATATTTTATTCCCAAACTTTCTAATTTTTTTACAGTATTTAATAATTGATCTTTTTCAAAGCTGATTGCAAGCAATCCGACTTCGTTAAAATATAAACTTTCACCTACATTGTTCTTAAAATTCTTAAAATATTCTAAACTTAACCTAGCCATCTTTGCAGTTGTCTCATTGGAATAAAGCTGTCTCACAATTCCAGAAGTATGACCGCTTTGTAGCGATGCTATATAATTTTTTTCAAGAACAAGAATATCTTTAATTCCCTCCTTTGCTAGGTGAAAAGCAGTACTTAATCCCCATACTCCTGCACCTATTACAATAACATTTTTATTCATAATTTTTATATAAAATTTAATATATATAAAAAATTAAAATTTTACTTAATTTATGAAGCGAACTTTTCAAAACCTAATAAAACATTGTTTTGTCTTCTACTCTACTCCAATATGTTACTCTTATCTATTCATTTATTATCTATGATTTAAAATCTGGATTAAAGTTAATTCTGATTATCCGATTTATAAGATAAATTGCTCAAAATTAGCGGTATAGTATAAGAACTTTATAACACTTCCTTTAGGGTTTTAAAATTTAGCACTATTAACTTAGGTAGTTCAGCCTCCAAAAATAACCGAATCAATTCTCTTGAAAGCTTTATTAATTGACAATGCCAATAACGCTGATGTCACTCCAATCAAAACTGTTAGCAAAGGTAAAGGAACCACTTCAGCCATTCCTCCTATGAATGCAGGAAACGATGCTGATCCTATATCTCCTGTGAATTGCCAAGCAGCCAAAAATGTTGCTCCTTCTTTCCTTCCCAAACTGAATCCAATATCACTTCCAACAGTAATTAATAAACCTGCGCTGAAGCCATTCCCAAGACCAATTATTATAGCTGCAATATAAAAAGACAGATAATTGTATGATAAAGCTAGTAAAATGAATCCAATTGCTAATATTCCAAAGCTTATGAGCCCACTTATACTTCTTCCCTTCTTATCTATTATGATTCCAGCAGGATATGAACCAATAACATCTAAAGCTCCTGATATACTTAAAGCAATTCCTACAATACTATCAGGCAAATTAAGCAAGACCTTTCCAATAAGAGGAATCAAAATTAGCCTGCTTGACCTTATACCTTGAACGAAAAATTCAATAGCCGACAAAGATATTAAGTATCCTTTGCTAAGATGTAGTTTTTTGAAAGGTGTTAATTCTTCTACGCTTATTTTAGTAAGTTCAAATCTCTTAAAAGGAATTATGCTTACAAGAGCAGTTAAAGAAATGAGAAAGGAAAATAAGAAAACTTCTCTATAACTTGCTACTTCAATCAAAGCTGCAACAATCGCAGGACCAATAAACGTTCCAATTCTTTCTGAAGCACCTATGAAAGAAGAAGCCCTTCCCCTCATTGAATAATCAAGGTAATATGAAATAACGTATCTCCTTGAAAGTAGCCAAAGACTTCTACCTCCTCCAAATAATATTGCAAGCAAAATAACTGATGTGTTATTAAGATACAAATACATAAGAAATGTTGAAATTGTTATAATAGCCAAAGAAAATTTCATAAGATTTCTTTCGCTTATTTTTCTTAGCATTACTCCGCCTGGAAGATCACATATCAGCGTTCCTATAAAAATTGCAGAAGTTCCAATTCCAACCTGTGCAGGAGTAAAACCAATCGATATCAAATAAAGAGGTATAGCTGTGATTAGTATTCCCCTGATAATAGCTACGATAACTGAAGGNAAGTATACATTGATTAANAGCCAAATCCAGATTTTATTGGAGTTCATTCTATTTAACTAAAAGATCAGTTCCTCAGCGAGGGTGATTCTAATCATCTTGCATCATCAGACTTCTTTCATCATCAATAAATATTAAAGGAATGAATTATTTAAGCTTTGGTAATCCAAAAGCCAAATTATGGCTGAAGCAGCTCTGAGCCAAAGAATTTTTAGCACGGGAGTCAAATTAATAAGTTCGCCTAATTGGTTTACATGATTTCTGCTCACGAATGTTAACTTATTTATAATAAATATAGTTCAAAATTTTATGTAAATACTACTGCTAAAATTACTGTAACTAAAGTAGTTATTTGAACTCCTATTATCCACAAAAATCGATTGTCCAATTTTTTATCAAGCCCATCCAGCCTAACTTCAATCCTATTCATTCTATATTCAAGGTTATTTATCCGATTTTCAAGCANACCCATTCTGTTTTCTAAACTGTTTATCCTGTTATTTATATTGCTTATCTCGCTTCTCAAACTGCCTATTTCATTTCTTAAATTGCTTATCTCGCTCATTATTTCGCTTCTCAAAGAATCTATTCTGTGATTCATTTCATTTCTTGTAGCTATCACTTCATTTCGCAAAGAATTAATATCACTTTTTAAATCATCCACTCTTTTAGATAATTCTTCAACTCTTCCTTCAATCTTTGATAATCTTTCTGTCTCCACTATGCTCATATAAATATTAATTAAGAAACTATAAAAGCTTATACCAATAGATGTAAAGAAAGGATAAGACATTCGATAAAAGAAAAAGCTTAAAGCAGAAGTCAAGCTCTTAAGTGCAGGCTAACTTACGTTAAGGCTCTGAGCCATGGTAGCAGTAAAGCTAGGCATGCAATAGATTGAACCAAATCTGTGTTGGAAGGTATTTCCAAGAAAGAATTTGGAACAAAGCATTTATACGGGCATTAACATGTCGCGAAGGAATTGTTGAGCACTAACCTAATAAAAGCGGTCAAAGTTTCTTAGAACAAATAGATTTTTAATTTTAATTGTTTCTTAACAGTTCAGTGGGGGTCAAGTTCAATCATCTTTGCATCATTCCGCCACGGTATCCTCATCTATAATATNAGTTGGAAATAAAATTATTTAAGCTTTATCCCATAAGCTGTTTAAAATAGCATAGGAAGTTAAATTATTTTTGTTAGAATAAAAATTCTCAAATAATTAAAATAGTTAAAATTTTATGTAAATACTACTGCTAAAATTACTGTAACCAAAGTAGTTATTTGAACTCCTATNATCCATAAAAATCTATTGTCCAATTTCTTATCAAGTTCAGTAATTCTATATTCAAGATTGTTTATCCTATTTTCAAGAGAATTTATTTGACTATTCATCTCGCTCCTTAAATTGTTTATTTCATTCCTCAAGGATGCTATTTCGCTTTTCATCTCATTCCTCAAAGAATCTATTCTATTATTTGTTAAATCTATTCTGTGATTCAACTCATTCCTTGTAGCAATTACTTCGTTTCGCAAAGAAATAATGTCGCTCTTCAAATCATCTACTCTTTTAGATAACTCTTCAAGTCTTCCTTCCATTCTTGAGAGCTTTTCTGTTTCCACAATACTCATAATAAATTTATTAAAAAAGCTATAAAAACTTATACCAAGATATTTAGATTAAATGTTTGTAGCATTTTTTAATTTATAAATTTGCAAGTTAAAACAATTAATTCTTGTAAATAATTAGTTATAAACATACGTTACTTTACCAGAACTCTTCTATTTT
>JGI20132J14458_1000171_pt1 | contig 12827 bp, 8 predicted proteins | sample OctOCTMetagenome_FD_14458 | JGI IMG/M metagenome (IMG submission 14458)
GGGCTTTCTCTCGATCTTCTCATTGACTGTGTCTACTGTGAATGTCTTCCTCTCCCTGTCAAAGTCTATCTTTAGATACCTTCTGTTAAACTCAGGGTCTCTCGTTATCTCAGGGCTTACACCCTCAACAGGTATTAGGCCTCGACAATGGGGACATTTAACGCCTCTAGCGAATATATAGCCTTCCGAGTCAAGACTATAATATTTTCCTAGCTCACTCTCAGCTCTCTCCAGTAGCTCCCTGGCAGCTCTAACAGTCTCCTCGAAGAGCCCTGAGTCAGCGTACTTCGCTGGGAACTCGATGGTAGCCTTCAACACAAGGTATGCTACTGGGTTGTACTCCACAGCTATAGTCCTAAAGCCCAGCCTAAGGGATTCCAGTGGAATACTACCCCCACCAGCCATGGGGTCAACGACTGTCACATCCCTGGAGCTCCTACCAGTAAACTTCCCCACCAAGGAGTCTGCTGTGCTACGCTTAGGCGTGGTGTAGAAGAGTAGAGGTGGCATCCTCCTCTTCTTGGCGATCTCGCGGGCATTGAACCCAACTACATCCACAAACAGGCTTTGCTGAACAGAGTTCCCTAGGATGCCTGCAAGCGTTAAGACCCTAGCAACACCAGCAGGCCTCCTAGCAAACCATATGTGAACGTTCCTTAACTTAGGATCAAAGTAAGCTCGTGTACTTTTAAAACCAACCTCAAGACCGGCATCCTCGTTAACCTCTCTTAATGGAAGCCAGCTCTCAATAAGCCTTCTCATAGAACATCCACCATAGAAAGCCTAAGTATGGATATCCAGAGGAGGGAGTATTAATACCTATTAGAGATACCCATTAGACTTTTACCCCATTAAACTAGCAATCTGGCGGCAAATAGTCTTTATATGCTGTTAAACTCTCAGAACAGGATACTCAATGCTATATGTAGCGGGGACGTTGTCATAACGTTAAGCTGGTATAGGCCGTGAGCTCCTAGCATTTAAAAAGCCGTTATTTGCCATGCTTTAGTCTTTATCCAGAACCTCCTCCACATGAAATCTTCATCTAAGGTTTATGGCATAGTGCTCTACAGGTTTAACATGTCTTTAAGGCTGATTAGCATGCCTATTAACCATAGGTTCCCCGGTGTTGCTACGGTAGTTGCGGGATCCCTTAAGTGAGAGTTCACCATGTACTTTTGCCATTTCTCTACGTCCTCTAGTATTATCTTCACAAACTCCTTCAAAGTAATCACCTTTACACTAGAGCCTTTATCCTGGAGTCTCCGCCTAACCTCCTCGATAACTCCAGGTGAACCCCCTGTTACTATAAACCATTTCTCGTATCTTGGGTTCACAATCTCACGTCCAACATAGTAACCTAAAACCTTCAATACATCGCTTACACACTCCTCCGAAAACTTCTCATTTATTCTCTCCACAATCTCATCAGCTTTATCCCATATGGCTCAAACCTCTACATGGAACACTTCATAACCACCATCATCCAAAACCCTGAAGCCGACGACATCAGCCTCACGCTGACCCCTAAGGGGTATGTTGGTTAGCACCAGGTAACCCCTGAGTGTAAGCCATTCAGCTACAAGCTCCTCAGCCCAAGTTTTAGGAAATGGCATCCCAGACCCCCACAGCCTAGCCACAGCAACCTACTACCGTTCCCTCTTTAAATATGTTAATGTTAGTTCAGTTAACACACGCATGTAGCTTGCTATGATTAAAGGTGCGAAGGCTATTAGTGTAGGTGAAGAACCCTCCTCCTTCACTGCAAAGGAGCAATCGTGTCCTACGAGCTAAAGAGGAGGAGGTTCTTGACCTAGGAGCTCGTTTGTGTAATTATATCTTTTTCCCCTTCATAGTTCTCCTAGAGCTCCTGGAAGAGGCCTTGAGGGCTGGAGGGCACGCTAGGTAGATGGATCTACAGCTCTAGCATGGGTCGAAGTAGGATTTTAAGCCGTGAGCACCCCTCTGGGAAGAGGTAGGTGATAGAGTGTTTTAAATAGTACACGGTAAGTGAAAGCTTAACACTAGCACTCGAGATGACATACATTCTGCTGGGCGGGACTGTGCTCTGCAAGGTTTTAGAATTGTTGAAGAGGTTTGCGAGTAGCAACATTGATGGATTGTTACAAGGCACGTTGTTAGGCACTGTCTTCTAGCAATCAGGTATATGAAGGGAGGCCTCATGGAAACTAATGGTAAAGACTATGCCTGGAGGAGTAGCTAGATTCATTCAGAGCGAGTTTAGAAAGCTAAAGATATCAGAGGCTGGGTATGAGGCTCTTTTGAGTGAAGCTGATGAGCATTATCCAAGGTGCTTGAATTACCTGAATAATGCCCTAAAATTATGATTGAAGATCGGATACAAAACCTTTTGATCGTTCTATAATTGCGTAACTAGGCGTTATAAAGAAAAGTAATATCTGGTATTCAGTTGAACTCATAGATGGACTCGCATGCAATATCATGTCGTAGGTTAAAGGGTTTTGTAGGAGGTAGAAAGGGTTTTATGGTAGAACGTATCACTATGTCTTAGACAGCGGCTATCGCATCTCCATGGCTAAGCGTGTTGGAAAACACGTCTTCTGCATCATGCATATATTTTAGGACTTAGAGATCATAGGTATTATGGCTAATGAGGTGGGTGACGTGGGATTTGTTACATGCGATAAACTGACACAATGTGACGAGTTTAGAGAAAATGAGGTTACTCAGATATTGAGAAGGCTTCTAGTAGATGCGGGGTGCACGATTATCTATGAGAGTAACTATGAGAGTAGACGTCAGGAGGGCCCCGACGTAGTTGCATATTGTGGGAACTCTCTCCTAATCATCGAAGCGAGAGGTGTTCCAACAAAGTTTAAGGTTAAGGGTAAAGATAGAGGAAAGCCAAAGAGCGAAAACACTATTAATAATCAGTTCCGGCATTACTCAGAAGAGGTGATAGCAGAGCTTATGGAGCGTGAATACGAGTGGAATATAGAACCAGCTAATTGGGTAGAGAAAGTTCCCAACGAGATTAGCCAGAAGATTAGTGCTAAGTATATAGCTGTCTTCGGCTACTACGAAAAGTATATTAAAGTGCTGGAGAAGCGAAAACTGGCACTGGAAAGACTTGGCTATGAGGTTTGGCTTATTGATAAAGAGGGTAAGATATGCAAGTATCTTGCAACATGAAGGCATTACAGAACTACAACTATAAGGATACATCAATTCTAACTTCAATCCTAATTTCACCAACTATTTATAACCCTAAATATACTCCTGTCGGGGAAGGAGGGCATGGTTGAGCTCAAGGCCGGGCCCATGAGTAGGAGACGTGAGATGAGACCCTGTTGAGTAAACGTCCTCAAAGTTCTATGATTAGATGTTAATACAGTTTTAATGCCCATAGTGCTGGCATCTTGTCTCTATCCTCTTCTAGCCAGCACCTAGGGCATTTCATTCTCCTCCCAGGNAGCTCCTCCTTTGTAAGGTGGTTTCAAGACGTGCCTTACAGGTATAATCCTAAACCCCTATAGGAGGCATACAGGAGGGGGTCTTCGTGAGGTTACTTGAGGAGATGAGGGTGGAACCCTGAGGGCTTCCACGTCTACAGTGTAGATCCAGGAGTTTACATTAAGACCCCCGACTATGGGAAGTTCAAGTCTATGCAAGACTCGGTCTTAGGCTTTAACTCTCCAGTAGTCCGCTATAGGTTCGCCACCGTAGGTAAGGTAGCCGTGTACACGTACACGGTTGTGGCAAAGGAGGGTGTCGTGTAGTATGTAATGATATCATTAGAGTCTACTCCTACGAGGATGAGAGGGACTATAGTGGCACGTTCAAACTCGTATCACAGGAAGAGTTCGGGGACTCCTACTAGGTAGGAGGTGAAATGAATACCTTAGCGAGAGGGACTTCAAAGGCGTAATAATCATAGCAAGTAGGGATTTTAACGAAGTACACGCCATAACACGTGGGAGGAGCATGAGATACTATAAACTAGCCTGTGCTCATGCAAGGGACTCCAAGTATGTTAAGAAAGGCTAGAAGTGAAACACATATAAACGAGGTCTTCCAGGTAACTTATAAGGGAGTCGTGAAGTGAGCTTGNATGAAAAGCAAATTTACACNCGTTTCAGAACATATCGNATTAGNTNCTAGATTTAAATAGTTTAAAAATTCAACATNAANGTTTAATTTGCTAAAGTTGAAATTTATCTAGAGGGTGCTTCTTTAAATGCAAAGAGGAGGATCTAATGCTGAGCCAAAAACCTTAAGCCTTAATGATGCTTGGAAGTATGAGTCTGGTAGGAGGCTTCTGCCCTATGATCTTTTTAAATGGTGGGGTAGGAGGCCTGCGCTAGCTATCGCTATGCTTCTTCTCGAAGGTGCCGGTATTACAGGTTACCAGGTAGCTGATATCGTAGCGAGCAGACTAGCTCATAGGAGCTCAAAGATATTATCAAACTTGAAAATATGTGATCCCATGTGTGGTGGTGGTACTACGCTGTTTGAGGCTTTATTCCTTGGAGCAGGTGAAGTGCTATGCAGTGATGTGAATTTTGCTAGCACGACCGTCGTTAAGGCTACAATGAAGGTTCTTAGAGAGTGTGATAACGTTGTATCCGTTATCTTAAAGGCTCTAAGGAGGGTGTCGAAGGAACTTGAGGATATGTGGTGTGTGAATGGTCACTGCCACGTCCACTCATTCCTAACTAGAGGGTGTAGTGGAGAGTACTGTATAGCTCCTAAGTGGGTTGGAATTTTTAGGGTTAAAGGCGACATTCTAAAAATAGCTATTACAGAGACGGGAGAGCTAGTTGAAGACCAGAATGTGGGGATCCGTGATATAGTAAAGCTACCGAGGGAGAAGCTGGTTGAGGTATCAAAGGGGGTGTATGCCTACGTTGTCGAAATGTACAATGCAGGGGATCCGCTAGAGAGGGGCTTCATAAGCCTCATCAAGGATAGGAGTGTAGCAGCACACCTTGAAGAGGCGCAGAAGATAGCTAGAAGTAGGTTGAGCGGGGGGTGTACGCCGATTACCAGTGGTAGGGAGACAAGGAGGCTTCTCAGGGAGGGTATAAAGTGTTGGGAGCAGATCTTCACACCACGACAGCTACTAACATTGAAGTTGTTCACAGAGTATATGGTTGAAGAGAATAGGGACATGGTTGAAGTCGCGGTAGCCACAGTCGGGACTATTATTAGAACTGCATCCCTACTAGCTTTCTACTATCAACCCTATGGTAAGGTAAACCCAGGGCTCGTGGTGAAAAGCTTCTGGATCCCAAGGTACCCCGTGGAGCTTAACCCTATAGCAGGGGATTTGGATAACGTGAAGACGGTCGGAAGAGGGACCATAATTACATATGTAAGGAAGTTGAAGAAAACCTGTAAAACTGTACCTAACAGTATACTACAATCTAGCGATAATGTAGCGATAACGATGATGGACGCCTTCGACGTAGACTATAGGGGATGTGATATGGTAATTCTGGATCCACCGTACCCCGGAAAGGTAGCCTACGAAGATTTATCTCAGGTGTACATGATCCCATACAGTTTCTTAAACGTGGATCTACCGAGCATCCCAACAAAGGCAATAGACACGGGTAATCTCGAAAAGTATGTGGAGACTATCGCTAATCTGGTGTTAAAGATATTAAACCAAGCACCTAAAGCCCAAATATACATGATGTTAGGCTTCGATAAAAAGGGTGAAATTGTGTATGAGGATTTAAAAAACATGTTTTTGCAACAAGGAGTGAGCATTGAGTTAAAAGACTCGATAGTAGCAGAAGCACCAGGAACCCTTGGTAGAAGCAAGGCTAGAAAGGTGATGATAATAAAGATGGTTAAGCTCGCTCCGGAAAACCACTACAAACCATTATGAAAATGAGCTAACTAATAGTAGAGAGTCAGCTGAGAGTTTATTAGCTTCCCACAGTAACTCAACAAGTTGGGGGATACCGGAGGGTATTTCCATATGTCTTCCCCTCAATGCTCCGAGGAAGATTTGAGAAAACTGTACCACCTAATACTAGAACATGAAGCAAGGCTAATTTGTGATAACTCGCAACAGAACGTTGAAGGCATAATTTGCAATCTAAAAGATGTAAACTATTACCTTACAAAACGTGACCTAGATGAAATCAGTGGTAAGACGTCAGTATCCAGTAAGTGCATAGACGAGTTATTTAGGAGGGGATTCTTGATAAGCGTGGATAATGATAAGTTCAGATCTTTCCACTTCGATCTCTTACTGCGTGCAAGCGATCTACGTATTGGCCCATTCACCGGCAAAATGACAACACAAACATTATTCCTGAGAGGTAAACAGATTACGGAGGACATTACTCGAGCAGCCCTTCTACCATCCTCTAATAGTAGTATTGACGAGGAGAGAGAACTGTGGAATATACTCGATAGAGAATTGGGAGACTATGCCCAATTATACGTTGATATATTAAAGGAATACTTTAAAAATAGGGGTTCCAATGGTTTTACATACTTCCAACTCCGTGGAATACTTGAAGCATTGAAGAACTACAGGAGCATTAAGGCTATATTTATAGGCGCTCCCGCAGGATCCGGCAAGACAGAAGTGTTCCTCAGCATAATGCTATACAAAATACTAAAGGATCTGAAAGAAAGGCGTAGAAGCAAAGTGCTGATCATGTACCCTCGCAAATTCCTAGAAATAGATCAAGCACATAGGATAATCGAGCTTCTTCGAATAGCCAACGATAGGTTAGGTAATCTAAACAAGTTAAGGGTAGCTATCAGAGATGGGGACACACACGAACTTGAAAAGAGAGTGCGGAAGGAAATAGGCAAGTGTAAGGGGAGTCGTTGCGGAGAGGTGCCATTCAGGGGTATAAAGTGCCGTGATAAAGGTAAACTCTACATAGACATAGACATCAATGGAGATAGGATTATATGCAAAGAGGATAACTCAGTTTACGATTACAATTTTGTCGAATGGAGTAGAAGGGGTAGCAAAGAAGCTCGCATAGTTGTAACCAACCTTCATACATACTTTAACAGGATCATAGATATAAGGGAAGATAATTCGGATTTAGACGTCAGAGATATTGTTGACGTTGACCTCATCATACTCGACGAGGCACACGAATACGAACCCGTAGAGCTCGGCCTTCTGCATTATATGCTTAAATTTATGAACAAGGTGGGTGGAAGAGAAGTTAAACTCATTGTATCTAGTGCTACATTAACTAATGCGAGGGAATTTGCAGAAAAGCTAAGTGGTGGAAACGCTTTAACCATCACATTTGAAGATGTTTTAAGAAGCGCAAGTAATAAAATTAACGATTTAATCAATTTAGGGAAGACAGCTCTTGTGGAGAAGTTCGTGATACTTGCTGTAATATTTGTGCATCCTCAATACTCTTGGGAGACCTATGCGTCGCAACTAGCTATCTCAACCCTCTTCACAAACCTAGTCCATGAAGTCCTTGGAATGTATATCAAACAAGCAGTAATATTCCTAAACAACGTAAAAGAATTAAATAGATTACATACGATTATTGAAAATGATTTAAGTAAGGGATCTCCTTTAGACAACGCAGGACTTAGAAAGCAGTATTCCCGCCTCGACCCTATAAGTTACAGATACTCTCTAAAACATTATGGAGACCTGGTAAGAGAAGCAAGTAGTAAGGGTAACGTAAAAGCACGAGAGATATTAGATGCCATCAACCAGAACGGCCAGGTAAAAGATTGGCTATTCCCGAAGTTAGCAAAGGTCTTCGCTAACGTGGAGCTTGAAGAAAGACAGAGTATAGCCGAGAGGTTAAGTAATAAACAGTTGTACACCGTAATAGCAACGAGCTCTCTTGAACTAGGCGTAGACTACCCTGGTATTTCAATCGTAGCCAATATTGGGCTAGACAAGCTCTCAAGTGTGATACAAAGGTTTGGAAGAGCTGGTCGAAGGCTTCACGACACGCTGAACACGGTTCTAGCATTAATGATAATCAGGAATAACCCCGTAGAGTACGTTAGAGTTTTTAATCTAATGGAGAGCGAAGACGTGAAAAACATCATTGGAGGTAGCTCGGTGGTCGAATGATGAGATCTCACTCAACGGAGTTTACAGTATCTATAGGAAACGATCTTGAAGGCGTTGAAAAACTTGCAGTCATAAGAATACTTTTTGCATTAAATGCGTCTAGGGGTCAAAGGGAACTTAGCGGGCTAGCGAATGTCCGAGATCTAAATGACGAGTGCAGAAAGCTAGTCCAATTAAGAAACTCTCTATCAAATAATAGATCTCTCATAGAGGAACTCATCGATAAAGAAGCCATAGATGCTGTTCTACAAGAGGTGTTGCCGTACGATAATGCTGAAAAATGCCTTAAACAACTAAGAGTTAGGGCCAAAATTGAAAGAGGGCTGGACGACCTTATAGGAGCATTGAATTCATTTTATAAAGCTTGTTATCTACAAGAACGCGTATTACCTCAACTCAATCATCTTAGATGCCATGAGATTTACACAAAGTACATGAGTGAGATAGAAGAGCTTTACACCAGAACCCATCTAGATTCAGATAGTGTTAATAAGCTATGTCATCAGTTGAAAGAGAGTATAGAAAGTATTTTCAATGTCGTTTGGAGTGAGCTCCGAAAGAAGGAAACACCTCCTACTGAGGAGGAAAACAATGTGTACCAGCTGTATAGAAGTTTAAAGGCTCGTATCGAAAAATTGTGTAGTAGGCTGTTAATGTTTGAATAGAGGTGTGATCTGATGACGAAGCCTAAACTACTAAAGGACGTGCTTGACGAACGTCTTGGCTTATCAGAGTTCGTCGAACCTATGGTTCATAAAGTAGTGGTATTGTTTACTCCTAATAGAGTGGAGGAATATGATTTCGAAGATATATTTACGCGCATTCCCCCCTTTGAACCAATCGTCATAAGAGAAAGCACATACGGGAGCGTAAAGTTGAAAGGTGATTACGTCTGGTTTATTACTAATCTTAAAAATGCTAGTAAGAGGCTTAAGAAGCTAGGAAGAATGTTTACAGACCTATCCAATAAATTTAACGTTAAATGTGATATAATTGTTTGCGGAGACTATGAGGATCTGCTAGATGGTATAGTGTTAAAAAGGTTAATCGTACCACGGGTTGTAGGTGATGGAAAGGAAAAATGGATGAAGCTTATAGAGATTCCCTTAAAGGCCGGAAGTGGCAATATCGAAATACAGTATGGTTTCAGTCAAGACACAGTTGGTAAATGGGCAAGTCAATGTGGAGATGAAAGTCTTAAGAGTGATGATCCAGAGTTCGTTTTAAACCATGAGTGTGTGAAAGGCATATTCTCTGAAAGGAGTAAAGTTAAGGGATACTCCCCGACGACGTTAAACTATGTATCCACATGCTATAGTGGATTCTTCATATCCACAGATCCCTTTAAAGTAAGAGAGAAATGTGATAAGTGCATGGATGACTCGCGTAAGAGGACCCTCCTTTGCAGGGATTATGAGGGACATGGGAGATACGAGTACCGTAGAAGGATTTTCCCTAGAGTTTACGCAGAACTTCGCAACACCGTTCTTCCTTATGAGATCGAAAAACTTGATAAGTTCTACAGGTTACCCTATATATGCGTCGTTTCAGAAAACGCTAGATGTATTAAGAAAGTTGATGCCTTAAGCATTTCATTTGAAACTTTAGGTAAAGTCCGTTTAGAACTAGAGAAACCAATAATTACCCCTTATTTTAATACGAACGCTCTCATGTTATTGATAGATAATGACTATGTTAAAGTTTTCATAGACGTGTTAAAGAAGAGTTTAACTGTTACCTGCTCTGTTTATCTCTGCACTTGTTCCGTTGATTCCTGTAATGAAGTCTCCGTTAAAGTCCCCCTCATTAATTTATTAGTGTCGAAGTTTATATGGAGGAATGTCAGCTTATGGGAGAAAGACTATAATATCGAGTTAGATCTGGAAAATGATATGCTAAAAGTTAAACTAGTTACAGGCAAACGTGAATACGACTTATTAGTAGCAAACGAGGTGAAAAGATTAGTAGAGGACATAACAAGTAGCAACGACTTCATAAGGTTTGTTAACGAGCTACTCGCTCACACTTTAGCCCATGCAATTCTATTAAGTACAAGTAGTATTGAGCCTCATATAGAACACTACGGCGCCTACACATATGATGTTTATAGAGGGTATACAACAGCTGGTGTTATCGAAAACACTAAAAACGGTAGCCTTAGACTATTCCCAACTCTATCACAACAATTTAAAGATTTTATGCTCGATGGGGATAGCGATAAAAAGGTATCAATATTCAAGCCTCAAGTAATCATAAATATGTTTGGCAATCTTCCTAAAACATGGGAAAAGCTCGACAGGATTGTAGTTGAGAGCGTAAGGGAGTCGTGCAAACCTGAGACCCGAGACAGGATTTTAAATGCGGTAACTGAAACCGTATCGGATAGAATCGAAGGGATGGAAGTAGGAGAGGATTTGAAAAAAGCAGGTATGAATGAAAGGACTCTCGTATCACACATGGTCAAGGCTATCATCGAGCTTTTGAACAATCTTGTAGTCAACCTCATACAGAACCAAGTATATATTGACAGGTACTCGTTTACATCAGTGATACTATGGAAACTGCTGAGAGAGGCAAATATAAAGAATAAAGTCATTAACCATGTTATCAGCAGGGTTTCAAGCGAGACTTCTGACAAAGATGTAAAAGAAGTGCTAGAGAAGCTTGGAAACCTCGTTTTTGATTTACTAATCGAGACAGAAATGGTTAACCTTGTAACCGATATCCTCACACCAGATTATTGCAGCGATGGATGCGAGCAGGATCTCTATCTACCACGATGCACGGCTACACTTATCCAACCATTCCTAATCTCACGATGTTTACTAGGAGCATTTTTGAAGTTTAGCGGTTTAAATGTTGGGATACCGAGATTAGATTTGAAAGTGTTTGAATGTAGCGGTGCTGAGCTAGAGACTCTTACAAAGCTAGCCAGAGAACATTTATACATATTAACATCAGCAATGTCCGAGGAAAGTGTGAACCTTCTAAGAAATATTTTAGAAGGTAGCAACGCTAAAGTAACGATAGAGGTAGATAAACGTATTGAAGAGAAACCAATTATCTTGGAACAGCTAGATATGTTAAAAGTGGAGTTTAGTGATAGATTTACGTATAGCTTGACTCGAGAGCCACATCATGGAAAGATGATAATCGCTGATTTCTTAAAAGTACATACATCATGGAACTTTGGCACCGGTACTAGAGTCTTACAAACATACTCTTCAGAACTAGCATCTTGAAATTAAAGTGTCACTAGCGAAACTATAAAATTAAATAATTAAATTGATCTTTTGCTTTTAACATTCGCATATAACTATCGAGTCTAAAAACATAGCCATAGTCGTGTTTCTTTTCCACGCTATTTTTGATGTATGATACCAAGCGGTCTTCAGGAGTGCTGTAAAGCGTGAGTAAAGGCTTACGTTTTAAGCTATCATATGCCTTAAGCGAGTTATAGGTTAAGTGCGTTAATTTCCCATTATGTTCTATAACTATCCGTTTATCCTTAAGGTCTTTTAAGAGATCATTGAAACTAATTACGCTCATTTTATTACCAAAGAAACTTAATCCCACACAGCTAGCTAAGATATTGTAGAACTTTTCAACAACGCTTCTTTCAACAAAAACGTCCTTGGTCGCGATCTTCGCTATATAATGTGCGTGTGCTAAGGTTAAGGATTTCCCGAGTAGGAGGTATGAGAGCATAGTATCACTGAGTTCCCTGTAGGCTATTATAGCTGGTAGTGAATTGAATACGGGCGGGTAGTAGTACACTAATGTTAATATGGGTTTTTGGCGAGGTATCCGTAAATCCTTGCTTATGAATACATTAAGCTTAGAAGGATTGCAACGGAGATTTAAGTTTCCCATTGAAACTGTTGACATGTCACAGGCTATTACCTCAGCTTCAAATAAGAAGTTGAGGAAGTTACCAGGATAGTAAGGTTTAAAATCTCCCGCTGGCTTTATATCACTCCAATTTAACCTAGTCATGAGGAAGCCTACTATACCATAACTACCTGCATTATCGACGATCACGTGTGAGTTAAAATTACGTAATGAGACCCTATGAACTCCTTTGATGACCTGTATCCTTGAAGCCGAGAAGTTAGAATATGAAAGCCATAGGTAAAGTTCATTCACATCAGCCGTAAGTTGTGATAGCAAGCTATAGTCTGCCGTCTTACCTATATCTCTCCATCTAGATATCTCGTAGAAAGAGTTGCAAGTTAGTATCCTATCTGGGTAAGCTTTACAAATATCCCCTCTGAAGGGGGTACCCTGTTTAATTACGTCCTTAAATCTCTTTTCTAAATCTGTCCCAGAGGTGACAGCTAAGCTGATCACGACTTCATTATCGAGAAGGTAGGTTAGAGCGTACTCGTAAGTGTAACTTCCGAATGTGAGTGAATAGAGTGGCTCTGGATAATGAGGGAGGAAACGAGTTAGCGGAATCTCGATCGTATCCTCGATCTTTCTCACATACTTTAGAATATGTGACATTACCCGTCGCCTTGTCTGCTAACTTAACCTCCCATACTAACCCATCTGTTCCAAAGTTAATAAACTTAGTATTTCAATGGATATCTTATAGCAGGAAGAGTGTATTGATATTAACCTTACCTAGTTCTCTGATAGAATGACGTTACTCTTTTACTTTGAGGTTTCTTTCTATTGCTAGTGTTATGAGTGTTAGTGCTAGTATTATTAGCATTATGAGTAGGCCTGGGAATACTATGAGCCAGTA
>JGI20132J14458_1000177_pt1 | contig 12756 bp, 13 predicted proteins | sample OctOCTMetagenome_FD_14458 | JGI IMG/M metagenome (IMG submission 14458)
AACGCCTGCGCCGGGCCTAAGACCTGCACGAGACGCGCCCGTAGCGAAAGGCCCGCCAAGACCCACACCCGCTCCCCCTCGACCTCAACGAGCATCAGCCCCCACCGCCAGTTGGGATGAGCCTGGTTCCGCATCGCCTGGACCTCGGGCTCCCGCAGCGACCGCACCCCCAGCCGCCCGCCGCTGAGGGTTTCCACCTCCCGCGCCAGGGCGGCGCATATGGAACGTCCCGCATCCTACAGCAGCCATCGTTCGGTCCTCGCTTCCCCTCCGCTCGGATCAGCCTTCGGTTTTCATTCGATCCAGCCGGCAGGAGCCGTGGTCCTCCAAAAAGGAGGACACAGAGTGGCCATCCGGGTTCCCGGCCCCGGGTGGCCGGGAACCCGGCGACTTCCCTCTCCGCCTTTCCGCCCGCCATCCGCACAACGCCGCCATTCGGGTAGGCTCAGCGCAGGGACCAGAGGCGCACGGTTCCATCCAGAGATCCGGAGGCCAGCGTTCGGCCATCGGGGGAGGTCTTGAGGGCGAGGATGGCGTCCGTGTGGCCTTCCAGGATCTGGAGCAGCGCTCCATCAGGGGCCCGCCAGATCTTCACGGTCCCCTCTCCATCGCCCGAGGCCAGCCAGGCTCCCCCCGGCCCAAAGGCCAGGCGGAGCACCGCCGCGGTGTCCGCCGCCCAGCGCGCGAGGAGCCGTCCGGTAGCCACGGAATACAGGGCGATCCAGGGGCCGTCGAGGCCGCCCTCCGCGACGGCCAGCCACTCGCCCGCCTCCGAGAGGGCCAGCGCTTCGATCGGCTTTCCGGTTCCCGGCTTCACGCGCTGCCTCAGGGCGCCATCCGGGACCTGCCATACCCCGATTTCCCGGCCGTCGGAGGCGGCCACCCAATTGCCATCCGGCGAGAAAGTCACCAGCGGGAGGATCTTCCCGGAAAGTCCATCCAGCCGGCGCAGGGCTTGCCCATCCGCGCGGCGGAGGATCCGAAGACCGTCTGTCAGGTCGCTCAGAGCAAGGGCTTCACCATCGGGGGAGAAAACAGCCGTGCCACCTCCCGGCATCCGGAGCACGCGCTCTCCATCCATCGTCCGCCAGATCCCCCACCCGCCTTCTCCGAGCTCACCAGGATCGGGAGCCAGCAGCCAGCGTCCATCGGGGGAAAGCGCGAGGGCTCCCAGCGGCTCCGCCGGCAGGGTCAGGCGCTGCACCCGCCGGGCCGTGGGGCCGATGGCCTCCCAGAGCGACACGATCCACTGAGGGGCGTCGAGGGGTCGCTGGCTGTAGGTCGCGATCCACAGGCGATCGTCTCCGAAGGCCAGGTCCAGCACCGGCTCCAGATATCCCTCCCAGCGGCCTTCCTGCGTCCATTCCGGGAGACGCCGGATCTCCAGGATGCCGCCGGCGTGGGCAATGGCCAGCCGCGAGTCCCTGGGGTCAAAGGCCAGTCCCACCACGGCGCCCTCTCCCATCTCGTGCCTCCATCGGAGGCGCTCCCCGGCTCCTTCCCAGACGGCCACTGTCCCTCCTTCGGTGCCGGCTGCCAACCATCGCCCATCCGGCGAGAAGGCCAGACGACGGATCATCCCCCGGCCGCCGATGAGAAGCTTCCTGCGGAGTTGTCCATCGCGCCCGGAATACAGATGCACCTCCCCTCCGATCCCGATCGCCAGCCACGCGCCATCCGGGGAGAGGGCGAGGGTCCTGGCCCCCTCCCCCGGTGGGAGGGCCCATGCCACCCGGCGGATCCCCACTCCGTCTGCGATCCGTCGCCATTCCCCCTCCGATGGACCTGCCAGAATCAGCGTCTCCCCATCGGGGGCGAAGGCGACCCATCCGGCCCCGGGCGCAAAGATTTTCCCCAGCTCGTCACCTTCGGGGACGCGGATCCGACGCACGGCGTTCGAAACGGTCCAGGCCAGCTGACGGCCATCCGGGGAGAAAGCCAGGGTGGGGGATTCCAAAGCGGGATCGATGGCGTCGGGGAGGACCCGAATTCGCTCGATTCCCTGACCCCTATGGGCCCACAGCCACAGGTCCCGGCCCACCAGGGCGGCCAGCCACCGGCCATCCGAGGAGAGGGCCAGGGCTTTCAGCCGGGCCGGAAGAGGTTGCTGCCACACCCCTTCGCCGGTCTTCGACGCGAGGCCCTCCAGGCCCTTCGCAGTCCCAACAATCAGCCGGGGCCCCTCCGGGCTCCAGGCGATCTCCTGCAGGATGCCCTTGCCGATCACCCGCTCCAGCTGGAACCCCGGAAAGGCTCGCAGGGGCTCCCGGGTTGGCGGAGGAGAAGACGGAGCTACGGGGCTCTCCTCGCGCCCAGGAGATTGGAAACTTTCAGAAGGAGGAGCAGAAGGCGAGGCTGAAGATGCACAGGCGAGCATTCCGCTTAAACAGACCCAGCAAAGAATCAAAAGAAATTTCCAGCGCATTTCTATATCTCTCCATTATATTTATGGGACAGTTTTTGTGGGACATGGTATAGAATAATCAAATCGATAAATAGGTGTCGTGCCTCCAGTAACTATTTGCCCGCAGTATAGAGAAACACGAGTTCCTCCCGTCCTTTCCATGTGCGTGTGAGGGCCTGTATAGCAGCAACCGGACGAGCAACCACAAGGAGCACAACATGATCCTCGAGGTGTTTGACCGAGGAGTAACGGGCCACTCACGACATGCCATCCATCGGAAGCCTCTTTAGATTTATCCGGATCATTGTAAGGAATATAATCTACATGCCCAAACCAAACAGAACCCACATAACAACCTTCAATCAAGAAAATATCAACGATCCTTGTTCGACCATAAGAACCGGTGTTAGAGCAGCAGCAGCGATTTACAGTAGAAATATACACTTTTGATGATCGACTGGCATAGAAATATATTTTTAAAACGACGCCTGAAGTTGCAATATCGACGGGAGAGACTTGTGCAGGTTGAGCATTTCGACACGGCGCATGCGCACCTCCACTGCAATAATTATCCAAACCAGTAATCCGTCCGGTGAATGGAGCATAAACATAGACGGTAGGCATGGCATCCTCCTAATCAAAGTATGAGGTGTTTTAAGCTTTTTATGAGTTATATATTGGATTAAAGACGTGGATCATGTTCGGCAATAAGCACATAGAGGGTGTTTTGTTCGATCCAGAGCGCCAGATGCCCCTGGGCGCTGGGCAGCAGCAGCCCCGGCCGGGGCGTGAAGAAGACCTTCTCCGGAAAGATCGGCTCTTCGGGCCGATCCGGCGCATACACCGGCCACACCGGATACGGGGACGGATACATCGGCTGGGCGATCACCCGGAGCCGCGGCACCCCCTCCCCATCCCCAAAGTTCAAGGACACCGAAAACACCTCCCCCGAACGCGCAAATCGGGTGACAGTCGCGCCCTGCCACACCATCCCCGGCGGCAGCCGGGAGGGCCCATACAAGGGGAACCGGATGAGGGAACGTAGCCGCTCCGGCTCCGTGAACGTGAGGGTCTCCCCGCGCAGGGCCTCGGCCTCCGGGCCGCCATCGGTCTGGCAAAGGATGGGGGTGGGAACCTGGCGAACGAAGGGAGGAATCGGGGCGCCTTCCGGAAGCAGCACGAACCCCTCCCAGAGCTCGCCCGCTCCGGCGGCGGGCGGGGTGGGCGGGGCCTTCTCGTGCCTGGCCATTGGGGAGCCTCCGGGGAGGCGACGGAGGAGGGCCAGGGCAGCCAGGGCGCCGCCCTGCTGCAGCAACCGCCGCCTTCCCCAATCCACACCGAGCACCGGGCCTCCCATCCGGGCCACCGCCTGGGCCACCCGCCACGCCCGCACCGGGCCTAAGACCTGCACCAGGCGCGCCCGCATCGCCAGCCCCGCCGAGACCCGCACCCGCTCCCCCTCGATCTCGACGAGCATCGGNTCCCACTGCCAGCCGGGACGGGCGCGGTCCAGCGGGGCCTGGACCTCGGGCTCCCGCAAACTCCGCACCCGCAGCTGCCCGCCGCTCCGGGCCTCCACCTCCTGGGCCAGGGCGGCGCACACCGAACACCCGCTGTCATACAACAGCCACCGGTTCGGCATGGGTCTTCCCTCCATCGGAATTACCCCTCCCCGACCCGCCGAGGTGGGGGCTTCGGGGAGAGGTCTCCACCCTCATGATCTCCGCCCATCGTGACAGGATCGTGACAAAATAAAGGGAAACTGTATTAAACAGGAATCGGCAGGTCGATCCGGGCCCGGTGGGGGTTCCTGATGATCCCTCTGGCGTTCGATGCGGCGGGCGTTCCGATGGCGGCCCGACCGGCCTGGCGGATCCGCTTCACCTCCCGCCTCAGGTTCCTCCCCCGCCTTCAGCGCATCGCCCAGATCAGCCAGTGCCCTCGACGGCGGATCAAAAACAGATGCCCCTTGAGGGATTCCTGGGCGGCCACCCGGGGGTCAGCGCACGGACCTGGACAAACTTCGACCCACCATGTCCGTTTTATCACTTCATCCCCACATCCGTTCCGCAGCAGCTCCCCATAGGGCGCCTCTATCCCCGGTCGCGGCTTCATCAGGGTTTCCGGCGAAACATCCGCAGACCACGCCGGCTTTCCCACTGGCGGGAGCAGGGGCCAGAAGGCCGGATCTGTGGCCTGCCGCTGGGTAATGGGATCTTCCGAGCGCAGCGCCTGGAGCAGGGCCAGGACCTCCTCCGGTCGGGGTGGAGGGCTCTCCTCGAGGCCTTCCCCATTGGGGCAGGCAGCGCTGTAGGTGAGCTGCACCGATGGCGCTGGGGGGGTAGGGGGCCGATACACCGTCCCATCGAACCCCGGGGGAGGCGCCCAGGGGGTAGGGGAGGGGGGAGGAGGGGGAAGTGTGGGGCGCAGTGCCCGGGTGGGGGAGGGCTGGGGGAGAGGGGTCTCTACCGCCGGGACCGTTACCGAAGGGGTTACCGGGGCTGGTAGTGTGGTGCACGCAGCCAGCGCCAGCGCAAGTCCCCAGACCATCCTCCTGAGCGATGTGTCCAGGTATCGCATCCTCATCCCTCCTTCAGCATGGCAGAGTCACCCGGACTTCACAGGAGAAGCACCCCCGCTGAGCGGGGTCGTATCCAAACCAGGCGAAAGTCGGACGTGTGAGATCAATAATTGGGGTGGAATAGCGGAGACAATCCGGCCACCCACATCCAGCAGTGCAATATTGCACCTGATTCGGCCCGCAATCGACGATGGTAATCTGCCGAGCTGTTCCGGTACACAGATCTTTAACCATCACCGAATACCCGCAGGCCAAATAGACCTGTTTTCGACAACCCCGAGAACAATCGCAGCAGTTCCACGCGCATGAGCCGCAGCGATCCATAGCAGGCCACGCCGCCTGAGCGGAGTTGGCTGGGTCACATGTCCGACAACGTCCCGCGCCGGCAGAACAATTGAACCATCGGGCATGGCCTTGATAGACATAGGTGCATGAACCCTGCGTCCGAATGATCCGCACAGCTTCCTGCGGATAGGAGCTCAAAGGCTCCTTCATGCCCGGTGGTATCCTTGCCACTCGTGTCGCATTCACAAACATGAGGACCTAGGGATTCCCCGATGATATCGACGAAATCTCCTTCCCGGATATCGAGCACAGCTTCTGGCGATGGATCCCCGCCGTGGAAATCCATCCGTTGGGGTAGGGATCGCCATGTAATCTCATATTCCTCCTCTTCTCCATGGCGCTGTCCCCCTCGAACCCTCCAATAGGAATTGCTCGTCTCCACCACAATTCCATGCACACGNGTCAGATTGGCCCAAAGTCGGAGTGCCCGTAGCGTTAAAGTTCCNGCCTCTCCCCACCCACGCGCCATGATTTCGTCTCCAATTTGGAGGGCATCCAGTTCTCGCTCCCCTCCTTTCCAGAGTGTAGTGGAGGTGTCAACGATGATCTGCCATAACTTATCCGCATGGGCAAGGATCAGCCGATCTGCCTGGCGCTCCACCAAGATTCCGGTCAGAACTTCCACGGTCCCTGCAGGAGCGTAGCGCTCAATGGGTGGCGAGGCGAACCTGCTGAATCCTTGCCAGACGATCCATACGCCGAGCGCTCCGGTCATCTGTTGCAGCAACCGTCGCCTCCCCCAATCCACCCCCAGCACCGGCCCGCCGTGCCGGGCCACGGCCTGGGCCACCCGCNACGCCCGCACCGGGCCTAAGACCTGCACCAGGCGCCAGCGCATCGCCAGCCCCGCCGAGACCCGCACCCGCTCCCCCTCGATCTCGACGAGCATCGGTTCCCACTGCCAGCCGGGGCGGGCCCGGTTCAGCAGGACCTGGATCTCGGGATCCCGCAAATTCCGCACCCCCAGCCGCCCGCCGCTGAGGGCCTCCACCTCCCGCGCCAGGGCGGCACATACGGAACACCCACCGTCAAAGAGAAGATACCGCTCGCTCATGGCCTCGCCCCCCTAAAAGGGATTCCACTTCTCATCTTATCCTCTCCGCCCTCGGCACGCTTCCTCATTTTTGGAGGAAAGAGCGGCCTGGCCTTCCTCATTTTTGGAGGAACCCCGCCTCGAGGCGATCCTCCCCGAGCCAGGGGGGGTCTTCGAGGTCCAGGAGGGGGGCGATGTAGGGATCATCAAGGCGGCCGCTGCGGACCCACTGGCGGAGGGCGACGCGGTCGGGGAGCCCCAGGCGGTGCAGGAGCCAGCGGAGGTGGGTGCGGATGGAGGTGGGGCGCCGGCGGAGGGCCTGGGCGATCTCCTTGTCGCTCCAGCCACGGGCGACCCCCAGGGCCACGGCCCGCTGGCGGGGGAGAGGGCCGCCCAGGGCTCCCCGAAGCGGATCCACCAGACCTGGGCCCGGCACCGGTCGGCGGGGTGCCAGGAGAAGGTGCCCTGGAGGGCGGCACGGAGGCGAACGCGGAGGAGAGGGAGGGGCAGGGTGGTGAAGAGGACAGCGCGGGCGCCGGCCTTCCAGGCGAGAGCGAGGCCGGCCGGATGGGGATCCGCAAGGAGGAGGAAGCCGTCGAGGGCGATCCCCTCCTGGCGGAGGGCGTGGAGGAGGCGCGGGCCGGAGCCATCGGGGAGGGCGAAGTCGATAAGGAGGGCGGCGGGGGGCTGGCGGCGGACGCGGCAAAGGGCCTCCGCCGCGGTGGGGGCGATCCAGGCCACGGGGAAGCCCTCCGCTTCAGCCAGGGCCTGGAGGCCGAGGGCCCGGAGGGGGCATCCGCTCACCACGCCGATCGCCATGGCGTTCCCTCCGCCCGAATTCTATCTCTATCTTAGGATTCTCACACATTCGGATCAAGGGGTGGACCGGGAGGATCGGATTCGGATTCGGCTTGAACGCCCGGGAATAGGCCTTGCTGAGGGATCCATGGCAGATGGAGAAGCTTTGGAATACGGCGCCAATCCCGGATTGGGCTCCGCGATCCCGATGACCATCCGATCCTCCTCGCTGTTGCTTCCCATGTGAAATACCCGGCGAGCCGTCTTATGGTGGGGGGTCTTTCTTCGGATTCTCCATGCCGATCGTGACAAGAGCGTGACAAAACCGGGCCCCGATGGGTTAGAATTCCGCAGCGGATCGCGAGCGGGAGGGACGATCCGGCGGGTTGTTCGGCTCCTCCGGGGGACCTGCGGCTGGGCCTGGGCGGGCGACCCGCGCACGGGTTTCAAGCGGAGGGATCAGGGGACTTCCCCGTAAAGGCGGGGAGGGCCGCAGGCCGACCGGGTTTTCCCCGGCTCGGTCCGGCCCTCCCCGCAGCGCGCGCGAATCCAATCCTCCACGGTTGTCGACTCTATGCCCTCCGGATCACGGCTGCCGCTGAAGCACCGCGTCCACCTCGAGCCGGATGGTCTCATCCACGCTCAGCACCACGGGCACGCGAGGCGGCTCCAGCCCGAAGTCAGCGAAGGTGAACTGGGTGCGCGCCCGGGCGATGATGCGATCCCCCTCCACCCGCGCCGTCACCTCCCAGGTCACCGGACGGGTGGCCTCCCGGATCGTCAGATCCCCGATCAGCCGGAAGGTGTGCTCACCCGAGGTGGGAAGGGGCGAGGGCAGCCCCTGGATCTCGCGAGGGACGAAGACGGCATACGGATAGCGGTCGGCCTGCAAGGTGTTGCGCCGGATGAAGTTGTCCCGCCGCGCCTGATCGCTGGTCAGCGTGCGCAGGTCCACCTGGAAGCGCGAGGCCTCGGGGACGATACGGTCCCCCTCCATGACCAGCACTCCAGTGATGGCCCGCGTGGTCCCCACGGCATCGCTGGGCAGATTCACCCCTACCAGCTGTTCCCGCACCCGGTAGCGGGCCTCGCTTTCCGCCGGGACGACCTCATAGGCGATGCGAGCCCCTGCGGCCGCATCGGAGGGGGCTGCGGTAGGGGTGGGCGCGGGCGCGGCCGGAGGCGTGCCCTCCCCGCCCGGAGCGGGCGTGGGGATGGCAGGGGTCGTCGGAGGCGCCCCGGGCGGGGCCGGGGCCGCGCAGGCGGCCATTAGGCCGCCGATCAAGAGCAGCAGAAGCGCGCTCGGCAGGAGACGTGCAGGAGCCATCTTTTCTCACCTCCCGGATGAGATGTTCGAAGGCCGAGGGGCTCAAGCCTGAAGGGGCCGGAGCGCCCGGATCAGATAGGCGTCCTCATGCTGCCAGTCCGTGGGGAGGATATGGAAGCCGGCGGCCTCCAGGGCCTGACGGACGATCTCCGGAGGCAGCCGGTGATCCCGCGGCGGACCCTCTTCGTGAACCGCGTCCGGCCGCCAGTCTAGCAACCCGACCCGCCCGCCGGGCCGCAGGACCCGATGGAGCTCCCGCATCAGCGCGTCGAGGGGCTCCACCTCGTGGACGATGAAAGCTCCCCACGCAGCGTCCACGGAGGCGTCCGGCAGCTCGATGCGCGGGAGCTCCGAGCGCAAGAGGCGCACCCAGGGCGGGGGCTGTCGATCGGCCAGGGCCTCCAGCATCTCCGGGCTCGCATCCAGGGCCCAGACGATTCCATCCGGGCCCACGAGCTCCGCCGGGGGGAGGGTCCAGAACCCGGGCCCACACCCCAGATCCACCACCGTCTCGCCGGGCTGCAGGTGGAGGACGGCGAGCAAGCGGGGCGGATCCCACTTCGCCCAGCGGGCGGGATCCAGCAACAGCGCCCGCTTTCGGGGATCAAAGCGCCGTTCGTGAGCAGCCATGGCGGCCTCCCTACGCGCCGTCCTCGAGGATGCGCTCCTCCGGCGGAACGGGCTCGTCGCCGACGATGAGGCCGTCCTGGATGCGGACGATGCGCTCGGCGTGGCGGGCGACGAAGGGATCGTGGGTCACCACCACCAGGGTGATGCCGCGCTCCCGGTTCAGACGCTGGAAGAGGGCCAGGATCTCCCGACCGGTCTTCGAGTCCAGGTTGCCGGTGGGCTCGTCGGCCAGGATCACCGCCGGCTCCGTCACCAGGGCGCGGGCGATGGCCACCCGCTGCTGCTGGCCGCCGGAGAGCTCGTTGGGCCGGTGGTGCAGGCGATCCCCCAGGCCGACCAGCTCCAGCATCTGCCGGGCCCGGGCCCGCCGGTCCCGGGCACCCCGGTAGATCAGCGGCAGCTCCACGTTCTGAAGGGCCGTCGCCCGGGGGAGCAGGTTGAACTGCTGGAACACGAAGCCGATCTTGCGGTTGCGGATCTCCGCCAGCTGGTCGTCGGAGAGCCGGGAGACCTCCTGGCCCTCCAGGATGTAGCGGCCGCGGGTGGGCGTGTCCAGACAGCCCAGCAGGTTCATCAGGGTGGACTTCCCGGAGCCCGAGGGCCCCATGATGGCCACGAACTCCCCGCGCCGGATCACCAGGTCGACCCCGCGCAGGGCCGGGACCTCCACCTTCCCCAGCCGGTAGATCTTCTCCACCTTTTCCATCACCATCACCGGATCGCCCATCCCTCCTCCTCCCATGGCGTGTGCGAGGGTTTCGGACCTCCGTTCATTCTGCCTTCGGCCGGCCCGGAGCGCCACAAGACGGGATCCCGCCTGCCTCATTCATATCGAAGGGCTTCGATGGGATTCAGGGCGGCGGCCCGGGCGGCCGGGTAGATGCCGAAGAACACGCCCACGGCCACGGCGAAGGTCAGGGCCAGGGCGATCACATCCCCGCTCACCACCGGTCGCAGCGTCCCGGTCCCGACCGGGATGCCGCGGATGAGGTTGGCTACGCCGATCCCCAGCCCCACCCCGATCAGCCCGCCCAGGCCGCTCAGGGTGACGGCCTCGGTGAGGAACTGGAGCAGGATGTCCCGCCGTCGCGCCCCCACGGCTTTGCGCAGGCCGATCTCCCGCGTCCGCTCCGTCACCGAGACCAGCATGATGTTCATGATCCCGATGCCCCCCACGATCAGGGAGATGGCGGCGATGGCCCCCAGGAAGACCGTAAGGGTCCCCGTGATCTGGGCCGAGGTCTGGATCAGGTCCTGCTGGCTGATGAGGGTGAAATCGTCGTCGTCGCCATCCAGGAGGCGGTGGCGCTCCCGCAGGGTGGAGCGGGCGGCCTCCATCACCGCCGGCATCGCGGCCGTGCTCTCTGCCTGGATCAGGATCTGGGAGACCACCTCGCTGCCCCGGAACTGGCCGCCCCGGGCCAGCCGCTGCAGGGCGGTGGACAGCGGGACGAAGATCTGGTTGTCGGGGCTGCCGAACCCGGTTCCACCCACCGGGGCGAGGACGCCGATCACGCGGAAGGGGATGTTGTTGAGCCGGACGAACCCCCCGATGGGATCCCCGTCGGGGAAGAGCTGGGCGGCCACGTTCGCCCCCAGGACCGCCACGGGGGCCCCGGTCTCCACATGGGCGGGGGCGAGGAGGTCGCCGCTGGCCACCTGGAGGTTGCGGACGGCGAAGAACTCCGGCGTCACGCCCTGGACGGAGACCCTCAGATTGCTCCGCCCGAGGATCACCTGGGCGTTCGTCTGGAAGACCGGGGCCACCGCCGTCACCCCGGGCTGCTCCGCCAGGGCCCGGGCGTCGGCCGCGGTCAGCGTGGAGGCGGAGCCGGGCGCCTGGGCGATCCCGCCCACCCGCAGGCTGCCCGGCGTCACGAAGATCAGGTTGGTCCCAACCCGCTCGATCTGGGCGCGGACCGCCTCCTGAGTTCCCCGGCCGATGCCCATCAGGGCGATCACCGAGGCCACCCCGATGATCACCCCCAGCATCGTCAGGAAGGAACGCATCTTGTTGGCCATCAGGCTCGCCATCGCCGTTCGAAATCCCTCCAGAAGGCTCATCCCTACCTCCCCTTCGTCATCCCGGCGGATGAAGCGGGCGCCAAGTCGCCTCGTCGATAGGGGCCGACGGGCTCACCGGAAGACCCCGGGGCCGAAGAAGCCGGGTCCCGGGACGCGGGTGCCGGAGGCCCCCGACTGGGCGGCCGGCACCACCACGACATCCCCCTCCTGCAGCCCCTCCAGGACCTCCGCCATCGTGTCCCCACGCATCCCGATCCGCACCGGGACGGTCTCCGTCTGGTCGCCGCGCATGACGGTGACGAAGGTCTGCCCGCCCCGAGCGATCAGCGCCCGCCGCGGGACGAGCAGCGCGTTCTCCCGGCGGGCGACGGCGATCTGGACCTGCACGGTCATCCCCGCCCGCACGGACGGCACGTTCTCCTCCAGGGCAATGGTCACCGGGAAGTTCACCACCCCCTGGATCTGGGAGCCCATCGGCGCCACCGAGACGACCTTCCCCTTGAGGCGGGTGTCGGGCGTGGCCTCGGGGATGATGACCGCCTCCTGCCCCGGAGCCACCTGGGCGACGTCCACCTCAGGGAGGTTCACCACCACCTCCAGGTGGTTCAGATCCCCGAGGGTGATGGCTGGCATTCCGGTGGGGGCAGGGCTTCCTTCCACCAGGTTCACCGCCGTCACCACTCCGTCGATGGGAGCCACCAGCCGGGCCTGCTCCAGGCGCAGCTCCAGCTGGCGCACCGCGATCTCCGCCTGCTGCACCTGATACTGCGCCAGCTGCACGTCCAGGCTGGGGTCCTGCACCTGCAGGCGGGTCAGATTCGCCCGGGCCTGAGCCAGAGCGGCCTCGGCCGCTTTCAGTTGCTGCTCCGTGGGTCCGGATTGGGCCTTCTCGTATTGCAGGCGGGAGACCTCGGCCTGCAGCTCCGCCTGCCCCACCCGCGCCTGGGCCAGCTCCAGATCCACTGAGGAAGCGCCGGGCGAGCCGGCCGTCTTATCCCGGCTGAGCTGGGCCTGCCACACCGCGTTCTTGGCCACCTCATAGTTCAGCCGGGCGATCTCCCGATCGCGGGGATCCGGGCCGGACTTCAGGGCCTCCAGGCTGGCCTGGGCGTTGGCCAGGGCCGCCTGCGCCGCCGCCAGGTCGGCCGGGCGGGCCCGGGCGGTCGCCTGGGCCTGGGCCAGCCGGATGCGGGCGATCTCCAGGTNGATGCGGGCGTTCTGCAGCTGGAGCTCCAGATCCCGCGTGTCCAGCTCCGCCAGCACCTGGCCGGCTTTCACCGTGTCCCCCACCCCGACGTAAACCTTGCGCACGATGCCGGATTGGGGGAAGGCCAGGTTCACCAGGGTGTGGGGCTGAAGATTGCCGGACCCGCTGACGGTGACCTCCAGGGTGCCCCGGCGCACCCGGACCACCGTGTTCTGACCCTGCGGGGACCGGGCTGTCGAAGCCCCCGCGCAGGCGACGGCCAGGGTCAGGATCAGCGAGACGAGGATCCCCCATCGTCCTTTCCGCATCGGTTCCTCCGTTTCCAAGAGCTAACGGGAGAGGGTTTCCTGCAAGCCCTGAATGAGCAGCTCCTTCTCCAGATCCGTGAGGCGCGCCTCCGGATGGG
>JGI20132J14458_1000185_pt1 | contig 12591 bp, 8 predicted proteins | sample OctOCTMetagenome_FD_14458 | JGI IMG/M metagenome (IMG submission 14458)
GGGCAATGCGCCAACGCAACTTCAATCAACTCTTGGGCGATGGCGATGCCTTCGGCAAGTTGTCGCTCCTTTGGGGCACTTTCCATGCGGCGCAGCACTTCGTCGGGTAACCGCACGCCGGGGACGGTTTTCCAAAAGGCGGCGTTGCGGGCACTGGTGAGGATGGCGATGCCGACGAAGATGGGGATGCCGACTTCCTCCATGACTTGCCCGCACGCCTTGATGCGTTCGGGATCAAAGACGGCTTGGGTCAGGACGAACTGCGCGCCTTTAGCGACCTTGCGTTTCAGCCGTTTCACTTCCGCCGCCAAGTTGGGCACATTGGGGTTGAAGCCTGCGCCGATCAAAAAGTCCGTCCGCTTGCCGATGGGCGCATCCACCCAGTTGACGCCCCGATTGAGTTTGCTCAGCAACTCCATCAGTTGGAAACTGTTCAGGTCATAGACGCTGCTGGCGCCAACATCGGGCGCTAATCGGGCAGGGTCGCCCGTCACCGCCAAGACAGCGGGAATGCCCAACACCGCCATCCCCATCAACAGCGATTGCGCCCCGATGAGGTTGTGGTCGCGCCCAGCGAAATGGCAAATGGTCGGGATGCCCGCTTCCCGTTGCATCAAAAACGCCATCACCAAATTGCTCAGCCGCACCGACGCTAAGGAGTTGTCGCCGAGGCTGATGGCGTCCACGCCCGCCCGCGCCAACAACTTCGCCCCCTCCAAAATCGCCTCGTAGTCCAACCCGCGTGGCGGGTCTAACTCCACGATGACGATGGGTTCGCGCCAAAGTTTGCCCAGAAAGTTGGGCATGGGCGATTTCAGTTTCGGTTGCTCTTCGGGCTTGACTTCTATGCGACGGGCGATGCGGGGTTGAGGTGCTTTCGTTCGCAAGCGTTCGGCAAGCAAGCGGATGTGTTCGGGGGTCGTCCCGCAGCAGCCGCCAATTAAGTTTGCCCCTGCCCGCCAAAGGTCTTCGCCCAACTTCGCAAACTCGTCGGGTTCGCCCAAATAGACGAACCGCCCGTCCACATACTGGGCATAGCCGAGATTAGGAAACGCCGTGATGGGCAAGTCGGTCAATTTCGCCAGTGCCTGCACGATGCTCAGGTTGCGCGTCGGCGAAATTCCGCAGTTCGTCCCGATGCCGTCAATGCCCAACCGCTCCAACTCAAAGACCGCCAGTGCCGCCCGCCCTTCCGTGCTCCGCTCCCCTTCGTCCATTGCTGCCAACTGCGCAATGACAGGCAAGTCGCAAACTTGCTTGGCAACTTTCACGGCTCTCCGCAAATCGTTCAAATCCACGAAGGTCTCCAAAAGCAAAAGGTCAACATCGGCTTCCGCAAGGGCGGCGATGAGTTGGCGGTAAGCGTTCTCCAACTCTTCGTCGCTCAATTCCAGCGGGTCTTTCAACCGACCGATGGGACCAACCGAACCAGCGACGAAAGCATCGGCGCTCGTTTCAGCGATCGCTTCGCGCGCCAACCGAACAGCGGTTGTCACGATGTCGCGCAATTGCCCGTCCAAGCCGTAACGCTGCAACCGCAGCGGGTTTGCCCCGAAGGTGTTCGTCGTGACGATTTGGGCGCCTGCCGAAAGGTAATCGCGATGGACGGTTCGCACCAAATCGGGGGCGGACAAATTTGCTTGTTCGGGTGGCAACCCTTGCGGGAAGCCCCGCCGCCAAAGTTCCGTCCCCATCGCCCCGTCGCCGACAAAAACAACTTCCCGCAACCGCTCCAACAATTGACGCCCCCGTTGCGTTCCCATCGGTCAATCACCTTCCTTGCCCGTTCGCTGTGAGGCATTAGGGCGCAAAGCCTTGCGCCCCTACTTTCTTGCGGCTCAACCGCAACTCGTGGCTGCCGTCGGGTCGGCTCATCTCGTAATAGCACCACAACTCGTCGCCGACAAGCACCGCATCCAAGTAACGCAACGAACCCGTCCCATACGGGGCGACGAGGGCGGGTCGGCTCAAACTCACCCGCTCCCAACGCCGAAGGTCAAAACTGAAGGCGATGCCTGTCCGCTCCTCGTAGTTTTCGTCCACCGTGCGACTGCCATCGTAAAAGGCAACGAAGACAGGTGGCAACCAGACGATGCTGCTGATGCGCCCCGCATAGCCGTCCCATTCGCCAAAGCGATTGCTGAACACCTCGCCTTGCCAGTGCCAATTTTCGGCATCGGCGCTAATTGTCAAACCTGTGGCGCTGCGGGAAAGCCCCGTCGCAAACACATCGCCCGTCGCATGCATCGCTTGGCGCATTTCTTCCGTGACGGACGGCGGTGTCGGCGAGAAACTGACGAACATCAGCCATAAACCTGCCAGTTGATAAATCACGGGGTCTTTGACGCCTTCCACGCCCACTTCGTTGGCTGTCAAGACTTTGCGCCGTTGCGTCGGGTCAAAGCGGTCAGGCGAGGGGGCGTCAAGGGCGTCAATGCGCCAGCGTCGGTCGGCAGGGTCAACGAAACTGACGAACAATCGCCATCGGTTGGGTTCAAGGCGAAGGAGGGCGCATCGCTCCATGCTCTCCGTGCCCCACTGCTCCTTGCTTACTTCCCAAACGGTCGCAAAGTGGATGCCATCAGTGCTGCGGGCGATGCGCACCAAATAGCCCCGATGGGGATGGGGTTTCCGCAAGCGATAGACCAGCCACACATCACCGCTTTCGTCCCACCAGACGCTGGGCGCTCCCGCCCAATTGCCCCGCCCTTCGGCAGGTGGCGGCACAAGGGTGGTGCCGTCCGTCGGGTCAAAAAGAGGCACGACACCCCAGCAGCGCATCTCCATTCCCCCATTCCGCCGACTTACGGTCAACCTGCCCACCTGCCCGCTTTATGAGCGGCGGCGAGGGCGTTGGATGAGGCGGGGTTGTTCGGGTCGTTTGCCTAAAAGGTCGCGAATGGCGTCCAAAATGTCGTCCTTGCTGCGGATGTCCGTTAGGCGCAAGTTGTCAAATTCGCTTTCAAACTCGTCGGCGAGGTCGTAAAGGAAGCGTCCCGTCCCCCAATGGCTGTAAACTTGCCCGTAGCCGAACAGGTTGACTTGCGGGAGTAATTTTTCCGCCAGCACTTCAAAGGCATCCTCATCGTCTTCTTCCCAGTTGTCGCCGTCGCTGAAGTGGAAGGCGTAGATGTTCCATTCGGAAGGCGGGTAGCGCTCCTCAATCAACTTGGCGCAGAGTTTGTATGCCGACGAAATCTTCGTCCCGCCACTTTCCCGCAGGCGATAAAACAGGTCTTCAGGGACTTCGCGGGCAGCAGCGTCGTGGACGATGTATCGGCGCTCTATGCCCTGATAGTGGCGGCGAATCCACTGGTCAATCCAAAAAGCGGTGATGCGGACGATTTCTTTTTGCTCGTCGCCCATGCTCCCTGAGACATCCATCATGAAGAAGATGACGGCTTTGCTTTCGGGTTGGGGGACGAGTTCAAAACTGCGGTAGCGACGGTCTTCGCGGATGGGGACGACTTTCGGGTCGTTGGGGTCGTAAGTGCCGCTCAGAATCTGCCGCTTTAGCGCTTCCCGATAGGTGCGCTTGAAGTGACGCAAGGACTCAGGTCCGACACGGCGAATGCTTTTGTAGTGGGGTTTGGGCGATTGCAGTTGACCGAAACTTTTCGGTTGCAACCTCGGCAATTCCAACGCTTCACCCAACAGTTCCACCAACTCGTCCAGCGAGACTTCCACCTCTACGGGATGCAGCCCTGGCAAAAAGCCCGCCCCCCGTTGCCCTTCGCCTTCCTCGCCTTCCAGCCAAAGGATGTCGCCCTCTTCCCCTTCGCCTTGCCCGACGCCTCCCGTGTCGCGCAGGCGATAGGTGAAGTGGGGCAACTCCACCTGCGGGACGGGGATGGACACAATCGTCCGCCCCTGTCGCCCGATCAATTCCGTGTTGGTGATGAACTTCCGCAAGTTCTGGCGGATTTTGCCCTTCACGATGTCGCGGAAGCGTGCCGCATCGCGTTCAATGCGTTCTACCATGTCGTAACTCCCGCCCCCTCGCGCGGGCGCTTGCTGTCCGTTGTTAGGTTGTTGGTTCAAGGTGCTCGCCCCCAAAACGCAATTTGATGACGCCCTTCACGCTTGAACGCCTAAGGCTTTTCGGACGAACTCTCGCAACCTTTCCGCCTGCGGAATCCATTCCCGCCTCTCCTCCCCCGTCGGCGGATCAGCCAAACCAGGATAACGAGCCGCTATGAACTTCCCCACCCTCTGACACATCCCTTGATATTGCTGCAAGGAAGGTTCATGTTGAAGGGCTTCCCTCAACAAAGCCTCCAAATCGTGCGTCCGAACTAACTGCCATCCGTGATGAAGCAAAAATGCCTTCAACCACTTCTCTACCGCCTGTTGCAAATGATAAGCAGCGACGAAAACTAAGCCTCTGTCCAGCGACAAGTGGACGACTTCCCAATCTTGCTCCGCCCAATCCAGCCACTCGTAAGGGTAAAGGTTTTGGCTTTGTTGCATGAGTTTTTCCACCTCCGCCATGACATCCTCAAAGTGGCGGCGGGAAAAGATGGGGATGCCTTTCTGGGTGATTTCCGCCACAAACCAGTTTCGCCGAAGCAACGCCTGCCGCCACTCAGACAGCGTGCAAGAGTGAACTTCCAACCCGCCACCAAAAACTTCCCGCAAAATCGCCTCTGCTTTCTCCCGTCGCCCTTTGTCCGCCTCGTCGGGGAAGACGACCAACACATCCACATCGCTGCCTTCGTGGGGTTCACCATAAGCAAACGAACCAAACAAAACGACAAACTCCACCTCGCACTCTCCCAACATCGCTGCCACCGCTTGACGCAACCGTTGGATTACTTCATCACGGGTCAGGGTTGCCGTTCGCATGCGATGCGCCTCCAAAAGGAAAGCGGGCAGGCAGACGCCTGCCCGCTTGTTTTGTGTTCGTTTATCGGCGCGCTTCCTCGCGCTCTTTGATGTCGCCGCGGGCGAAGATGCTGGCGACATAGGTCAGGACATCGGTGGCGCAGACATCGCAGTAGCCGTAGTCGCGGATGAGCCGTGCCTTGATGACATCAATCTTTTCCTGCGTCTCCTTGTCAATGGCGCCAGTGACTAAAGCGCCCAGTCGGATGGAGTCTTTCTGGTCTTCAAAGAGTTTCAGTTCCAGCGCCCGCAGCAGGCGTTCGTTGCTCTTGTAGTCAAACTGCTTGCCCTCTAAGGCGAGGCTGGCGATGTAGTTCATGATTTCGCGTCGGAAGTCGTCCTTGCGAGATTCGGGGATGTCAATCTTTTCCTCAATGGAACGCATCAAGCGCTCGTCGGGTTCCTCCAGTTCGCCCGTGTAGCGGTTGCGGACTTTCTCGCCCCGCACATACGCCTTGACATTCTCAATGTAATTTTGGCACAGGCGCTTGAGGGCTTCCTCGTCGGCGGTGATGGCACGGCGGACTTCGTTCTTGATGATTTCCTCATACTCCTGCCGAACGACCGCCAGCAACTCGCGGTAGCGCTTGCGTTGCTCTTCGCTGCTGATGAGGGAGTAATGGTCTAAGCCTTCATCCAGTTCCTTCATGACCATGAAGGGGTTGACGCATTGGGGGTTCTCTTCACTGACGAGGGCGTTGGAGATTTTGTCCATGATGTAGCGGGGGGAGATGCCGAACATGCCCTCGCGGGTGGCTTCCTCCCGAAGTTCTAAAACATGGTCTTCGGTGAAGCCAGGCAAGGCTTTGCCGTCGTAGAGTTTGAGTTTCTGCATCAAGGTCAGGTGGAACTTTTTGGGTTCTTCCAAGCGCGTCAAAATCGCCCACATGGCGGCGATTTCCAGGGTGTGGGGGGCGATGTGCTTGTTTTTGACCCGTCGGGGGTTGAAGAACTTCTCGTAAATCTTCACCTCGTCGCTGAGTTTGAGGACATAGGGGATGTCCACCTTGATGGTTCGGTCGCGCAGGGCTTCCATGTATTCGTTCTTTTGGAGTTTGCGGTATTCGGGTTCGTTGGTGTGGGCGATGATGACCTCATCAATGTCGGTCTGGGCGAACTTTTTGGGCTTGATGACATGCTCTTGGGAAGCCCCTAGCAAGTCATACAGGAAAGCGACTTCCAGTTTGAGCATCTCAATGAACTCAATGAGCCCTCGGTTGGCGATGCAAAATTCCCCATCAAAGCGGAAGGCGCGAGGGTCGCTGTCGGAGCCGTAGATGGCGATGAGGCGGTAGTCAATGTCGCCTGTCAATTCGGTGCTGTCTTGGTTCTTTTCGTCTTTGGGTTGGAAAGTCCCGATGCCGATGCGGTCTTTTTCGCTGAAGATGACGCGGCGGACGCGGATGTGTTTGTCCACGACTTGTTGCCAGTCACCTTGATACTTTCGCAGGAACTCGCGGAAGTAGAAGCGGCACAGGGGGCAAAGGTCTCCCTCCACCCAAACTTGCTCCTCTTCTGTCTTGCCCTCGTTGAGCCGTTCCAGAAAATGCACCCGCACTTCGGGCGGGATGAGTTTGAGGGGCTCTTCGTTGAGGGGGCAAGGGACGACAGTGCCGTCTTCCAAGACCCAACTGAAGGAGTAAAGGGCGCCTTCAGGAAGGCGGGTGTAGTATTCCAGCCCTTTTTTCAGCAGGCGGACGATGGTGCTTTTGGAACTGCCGACGGGACCGTGCAGCAAGATGATGCGCCGCTCCGTCCCGTAGCGGCGGGCAGCGGATTTGAAGATGTTCACCAGCGTCATCAAATAGCGGTCTAAGCCGAAGATGGCGTCTTCGCCGTTACCGATGGGGTCATCAAAGAAGCGGTAGTGGACGAGTTTCTCTTTGTGCTGAGTGTATTCGGTGAAGCCGAAGTGCATGATCATGTCGTAGAGGCGTTGGAAGGCGCTGCGGGCGACTTTAGGATTGCGGGTGACGATTTCCAAGTAATCGGCGAAGGAACCTTCCCAGTGATACTCACGGTAACGCTGGGCGTCGTGCAGTGACGCCAACTCTGCTAAGATTTGCCGTCCCACCGCCCCGTCCCCTGATTGTGCGGCGTGCAGGCTCGTTCGTTGTTCCGTCATGGATGAACGCCCCCTTTGGCGTTGCGGGATACAAAAAGGCTCACCCATAAATTCGGATTGGGGCTTGCCCAATTGAAGGGGAATGCGTCGTCCTGCCACCGCCCTGCCGAAGCCATTTTCAAGGTGCGATGCGCCGTTCGTTGCGTTTGCTATTTTAGACGCATTTAGGCGCGCTGTCAATGAGCAAAACCCAGTTGCTTGCCCGTCTAATGCGTCACCTTCAGCAAGTAAGTTCGGTAATCAAACTTGGGGCTGTTTTCTCGGTCGTGGCAACGGACGCAGATTTGTTCGGTCACATTCTTGGTTGTGGGGCGTTCCCCAGGGCGCTGACCGTGCATCCGAGCCATCATCGGGTCGGCTAATTCCGTGTGGCAATCCACGCACTCCACGCCCCGATTTTTGAGGACGGTGACGACGCCCCGCATCTTGAACTCCAACGAATGGCAGGTCAGGCATTGCTTGTCCATGCGGTTTCGTTCCTTGAGGGTCATGATGGCTTGGGCGTGTCGGGTCGTCAGCCATTGGTCATATTGCGCCCGATGGCACGAGCCACAAAATTCGGGCGTCACATAGTCACGCTTTTGGGCGACAGCCAACAACTGCTGCATCTCCCGCTGCAGTTTCTTTTGGCGCATCGTGTAATAGGCGTCCACGATTTCCTTGACCTTCGGGTCGGGCGATTGACCGTAGGAACTGAGAGCCATCGCTTCCAGTTTTGGGGCAGATTGTTTTCCGTTCGCCCATAGCATCACCGACAGAACTTGGGAGCGGAATTGGGGAAGCGACGCCAACAAAATTTTGCCGACTTGCCGACCCGCCGCCTGCGTCCCATCCGCTGTCAAGATGCTCCCGTCCGTCACATTGTCGTCCACCAACAACACATCCACCAATCCGTTCAACCGTTGGGCGAGGGATTCTGCCGTTTTGCGGTCGGTGTAAGCGAGGGCGACGAGCAAAGTGTGGGGATGGCGAAGGGAACGCAAAGCGGTGGCGATGGGTTGCCATGCCCGTTCCTCGGTGACCGACGGCGGTTCGCCCAAGTTCACCAGCACCACCTTCCATTCTCCCAACCGCAAAGAAAAAGCGTCGGGTTTGTCGCCATCGCGTTGGGGCGGCAACAAAGGCAAGCCATTGGCGTGGGCACGAATTTGGGAAAGGTGCTTGGCATCACGGGGACTAAGGGCGATGACTTGATAGCCCATCGCTTGATAAGCCCGCAGGAGATACGGCGTGGCGTCGGGCTCACCGAGGAAGTCACCACCTTCTATGAGGGCAATTTGCGTGCCCCGACGACGATGTTGATCAATGGTCGTTTTTAGCAAAGCGGCGACCCGCGTCAAATCCTCCGCCCGTTTCCCAGGGCAACCGCACACTTCCAATTTGCCCTGCCGATTGGCGGTCACAAGGAGCATCAAGGTGGCGGGCTCTTTGGGCAAAGTGACGGGCGGGGGGACGGGGCGTTGTTGGCGCAACTGATGAATGACGATGATGGCAAAAAGGGCAATCAACAAGGCGACCCCTGACAGCCCCAACCGACGGAGGCGTTCTTCGGCACGCTTTTGGGTCATGGCGATCACCGACCCAAAAATTTAGCACATCCGTCTCGCATCAATCGCCAGATGAACGGACAGTCACTTGGGCTTCGGCGCGCAAGTTGCCGACCCGCACCCGCACCTCCCCTTTGCCTGGGCGTGTCGCCGTGAACAAGCCATCGGCGGTGATGACGCCGATGCCACCGTGCACCGACCAGACAGGGCGAAGCGGAAGGGGTTGACTGTCCATGAGGGCTTGAAATTGTTGGCGCTCGCCGACCCGCAAGGTCACGGCATCAGGGATAACCCGCAGCATTTTCAAAGGCGGTGGCGAAACATCGCGGGGCAAAAGCGGGATGACGACTTGCACCTCATCGTCGTCCACTTCCACTTCTGCCTCCGCCGATTGGAAAAGGGTTGCCAGAAAAGCAGGCGGTCGCACGCTGACCTGATAAGTCTTGCCCTTCGGCAGCGACAGGACGAACTTGCCATCGGTGTCGGTCTTTGCCGAAAAGGAAGTCCCATCGGCGACGATTTGCACGACAACTTCAGCATCTGCGATGGGCAAGGTCGGGTCTTGTTCGCTGACGACCGTGCCTGCCAAGCGGGCGGTAGCGGTCGTCGTCGGATTGCCGATGGGCACATTGCGCCCCGACAACCCATTGCAGCCGACTAAAATGGCTGCCAACCCTCCAAGCGTGAGCCAGCGCCAAAATCCCACAACCCGTCACCTCAGAAAGTTTGGCTCGGCAATGCTGCGCCCATGAACGAGGCAAACAGGCGGGCAAATCGTTTCGCCGACTTTTGTCCGCTCACCTTTTACCCCTCTCCATCGCCCATTGCTCTTGCAAGGGAAGCCAACCCAATTGGGCGATGAAGGCATCGGCAGCCTCTTGCCCGTGCGTTTGAACGAGGCAACGGGCGAAGAGCAAACAAATCCGCTGCCGCAAAGGGTCTTCCAGCCAAGTGTCTTCGTGCCCTTCTTCTCGCCATCGGGAGCGCCAACTTTCCAGCATCGTCATGGCTTCCTGCCACGCAGCGAGGGCAAGGTCGCTTTCGCCTTTCGCCCAATGCCGTTCCCCTTTCGCCGCAAGGCAACGCCACAACAGTTCGGCATCGCCCGTCTCTTTAGCAAAGCGTTCCGCCTCGTCGCCCCATCGGCGGGCTTCCTCGTCCCGTGACAGGGCGCAGGCGATTTGCCCTTGCAGCCACGCCGCTAAGCCTGCCAAGTGGCGCATCCCTTTCTCGTCGGCGAGGGTGAAGGCTCTTTGGGCATCTCGCTGGGCATCGGTCAAATGCCCTTGTTGCCATGCCATCCATGCCCGAAGGCAAAGGGCATGGGCGAACTCCATCGCATGGCGCATCCCTTCTGCCAACTCCGCCGCCGCTTGCACATGATAGCGAGCATCGTCGGGTTGCCCCTGACGCAGATAAGTTTCGGCGAGAACTTTGTGCGCCCAAAGTTCTCCTTGACGGGAATGCAGGCGAAGAGCCATCACTAACGCATCCTTTCCCCGCTCTTTTGCCTGATCAAAATCGCCGACGATGGCAGCGATGGTCGCCAAAACCGTTTCGGCGACGGCAACCCGCTCGGCTTCATCGGCGAATTCCGAAAGGGAACGAACCCGCTCCGCCAACGCCCACGCTGTCGCCCAATCGCCTAAATGGCGAAGGCAAACGGCTTGCGTCAGCCAATTTTCCAATTGCTGGTCGCGGTCGCTGAGCCGCTCCGCCAATTCCCCCGCCACCTTCGCCAATTTCAACGCTTCCGCAAAATCGCCACATGCCAAATAGACATTTGCCCGATTGGCAGCGACGAAGAGACGAACGATTTGGGCTGCCCGCTCGTTGGGGGCTTGCTCGCTCAACCTTTCCGCCTCGTCCAAATGGCTCATCGCTTGCTGCAAATCGCCCTTCCATTCGGCGACGGCAGCGAGGGCAACCATCGCTTCCCAACGGTTGTGCCAATGCTCGCTCTGAGCGGCTTGAGTGAACTCCCTTTCGGCTTCCTCAAGACGCCCCATCAACAGCAATGCCCGCCCGATGCTCTGGCGGCAAGCGAAAGCGTAAGGGGCATCATTCAGGCGCTCAAAAAGGGTGCGGGCTTGCTGAAGGGCGGTCACCGCCCCGTCCAAATCGCCCAGCAACAAGCGCAAGTTGCCCAAGCGGAAAAGGGTGAGGGCTTCCGCCCGCTCGTCGCCCAACTCCCGCGCCAACGGCAAAATTTGCTCACAGGTGGACGCAGCGGCTTTCCAATTGGGCGGAGTTGATTGGGCGTCCGCCAACGCCAACAAAGTTTCCAACCGCTCCCGAAGCCGTCGCTCCCGCTCCTCGGCTTGCTGGCGTTCCCACTCCGTCCGCTCCTGCTCTAAGGCTGCCCGCTCCGCTTCCACCGAGGGTCGCTCTCGCAGGTCAGCCCCGTAAAAATACGCCAGCGGCTTGCCCGTTCGGCGGGCGATGAGGGTCAACTTGTCAGGCTGGGCAAGGGTCGTGCCCGCAATGTATTGGTAAAGCAGTGCCCGCGAGCAGCCGATGTCTTTGGCGACCTGCTCTACGGACAAACCTGCTTCCCTGATCGCCCGCAAAATCAACTCGCCTTGCCGTTTTCGCCCCTCTGGCGTCGTCAAGTCCAGTTCCATCGTCGGTCACCTTGCTCTCCCTTCGCCTGCCCCTCATTATAACGCCCTTTCGCTTGCTTGACAAGTTGTGCCAGACTTGCGTCTAACTGAAACGGACGGGTTTGAAACTTTCCGCCAGTGTGGTATAATGGGACTGGACGAAGGAAGCAAAGGAGGCGAGCGAGATGTTCCGTCGGTTCGGGTCGCAGCGATGGCAAGTCGCCAGCCTCATGGGGCTGATGGCAGTGTTGGTGGGTTGTGGCGGAGGCGGCGGGGTCAGCGGTCCGTCAGGGACGCTGACGGGCACCGTCCAAACCCTGCCAGGGCGACAAGCCCTCACCCCCGTCGCTTCAGGCACCGTGCAGGTTTACTTGGACGGCAACCAAGTTGCCAGTGGCGTCATCGCCAGTGGGCAATATCGCGTCACCGTCCCCTTGCCGCCCGATGTGTCGCAAGCGACTGTCGTGGTGACGGCTAACTTTGTCGCTGGAAGCATCGCCCAACGCCGCAAGCACAAAACGGTTGCGGTCGTCCGTGTCAATGCGACGCAGCAAGCCGACATCAACCCGACGACAACCCTTGCGACGGCAGCATTGGAGCAAGCGCCTAACACTGTGCCCCCCGACTTGGACATCAACGCCTTTGTGCAAGCCCAGCAAAACCTTCAGATAGACCTCACGCAAGTGGACTTCTCGTCGGACGACAAAATTCAACAAGCGCTTCCTGTGATGCTGGTCGTCACCAGCAACCCCAGTGGGGCACAAGTGCTGATCAACGAGCAACCGCAACAGCAAGCCAGCACGCCTTTCTTCCTTCGGTCAGGTTTGCAAGGCGGTGACAATCTCACGGTGCAGGTGCGCCGTCAAGCCACCATCGGCAACGAAACCATCACGACGACCCTGGGCAAATCCGTCACCCTCAAAGTTCGTGGTAGCACGCCTGTCCACTTTGACTTCACGCCCCAAATCGTCAGCGCCCAAGTCGCGAACGGCGCGCTGAATTTGCAGGTCAAAAACGCAGGCAGTGCCAACGAGAAAGTCATCGTCCGCTTCGGTGACACGCAAGCGGTCGTCGCCACGATTGCCAGCGTGGACGAGCAAGGCGTGGCGACAATCAGCGTGACGATTCCGCAAGGCGTTTCGGGGCAAGTGCAAGTGCGGGTGCAAAACGCCGCCCGCACCAGCGCGGCGCAAAATGTGAGCATCTGAAAAGAAGGGATGAACGATGCGTCGGTGGTCACTCATTGGGTTCAGTGTCGTCGTCGCTTTACTTGTCGGTTGCGGAGGTGGCAAAGCGCCGATCAAAGGCGGTGGAAATGGTGGCGGGACGGCAATCGCGCCGATGGGAAGCGTGCAAGGGCGCTTAGCCAACTCAGGGACGCGCCAAGCCTCCTTCAGCCGCTTCATCGCCCGTGTGCATGGGACGGAAGACA
>JGI20132J14458_1000190_pt1 | contig 12392 bp, 12 predicted proteins | sample OctOCTMetagenome_FD_14458 | JGI IMG/M metagenome (IMG submission 14458)
AGTATTGACCGCCGCCTGCGATTGGGTAGGCAGATGCCATTTCGGTGTAAGCCAAGCCGACGAAGATGTAAACGATGCCGGCGATGGCGAAGGCTAAAGGCGTTGCGCCTTGAGCCGCAGCCATCACCAACCCCAACGCCACATAGACATCAGCCCCGACATCGGCATAGCCCCAACAAAACGAGCCCCAGACCGTGACCTCTCGGCGCAACTTAACTTTTGTGAACGAACTTTCTCGTTCCTCCACAGAAATTGGGCACGGGGGCTGTCGGCTTCAGCCGATAGAGGAATGCGCCCTTTACACCCCCTTTCGTTTGCGTTACAACTTAGCACGGCGGGCTTTAAGGCACTCTCCCCTTCGGGAGAGAAACGGCTGTTTGCCCGCTGGGTGGTGAGCGACCTATGCTGTCTGAGCCTTTTGGCTTGGGCAGTGGGCTGGTCGGGGGCGACCCGACATCACAGTCACCCAGCACCCTGCCGAGTTCGGCGGCGGGCGTTGGCTAACCGCCGAAGGTAGGCAGGCGCTCATAAGGGCGGAAGCCCTATGCTCATTAGCGCAAGGGCAAGCCGTCGGCTTTAGCCGTCGGTAGGTGACGCTCGCTCACCTGCTTCATCGAGCATATTCCACTGCCCGGACTTCCCTTATGACGGTCACTTTGATTTGTCCCGGGAATTGGGTTTCAGTTTGGATGCGGGCGGCTATGTCCTTTGCCAGTTTCGCCGCCATAACATCGTCAACTTGGTCGGGCTTAACGATAACACGGACTTCCCGTCCCGCTTGAATGACATAGGCTTTGTCAACGCCCGGGAAGGACTTGGCGATGCTCTCAAGTTGTTCAAGCCTTCGGATGTAGGCTTCAAAACTTTCACGGCGAGCGCCGGGTCTTGATGCGGATAGTGCATCGGCAATCAGGACAAGCACAGCCTCAACGGTTTGAGGCTGAATATCGCCGTGATGGGCAGCGACGGCGTGGATGACTTCCTCAGGCTCGCCGTATCGGCGAAGGACATCTATGCCGATTTCAACATGGCTGCCTTCCATGTGATGGTCCAACGCTTTGCCGATATCGTGGAGCAACCCTGCTCGCCTCGCAATTTTGCTGTTGACCTTCAGTTCGTCAGCCATCATGCCAGCGAGGTGCGCTACTTCAACGGAATGGTCGAGGATATTTTGACCGTAACTGGTTCGGAACTTGAGCCGACCGAGCAACTTCAGCAGACCTTCTGGCAAGTTATCAACCCCTGCAGCCCTCGCTGCTTCCTGACCAGCCTGCAAAATTCGCTGTTCCATCTCTTGCCTCGCCTTCTCCACGACTTCTTCAATTCGGGCAGGGTGGATTCTCCCGTCAGCGATGAGCATTTCCAAAGCCAGCCGNGCNGTCTCCCGCCTGATTGGGTCAAAGCAGGAAATCACGACGGCTTCGGGCGTATCGTCAACGATTAAGTCGACACCTGTCAGCAACTCAAAAGTTCGGATATTGCGACCTTCGCGACCGATGATTCGCCCCTTCATCTCTTCGGACGGGAGCGAAACGGTGGTCACGGTCATCTCCGAAGCCACCTCAACGGCACACCTTTGCATCGCCGTGGCGATGATTTTCTTTGCCCTCTCTTCCGCTTCCCGTTTGATTTGCTCTTCGGCTTCGTAGATTCGGCGTGCGATTTCGCTCTGGAGTTCCTCTTCAACCCTTGCCAAGATGATTTGCCTTGCTTGTTCGGGCGTCAATTCGGCAATCCGCTCAAGTTCCTGTTGTGCCTTTCGGTGTAGTTCCTCAACTTCCGCTCGCATCGCTTGAATTCGCTGCTCCTCCCGCTTGAGCGCTTGTTCCCGCTGCTCAATTTGGCTCATCCTTCGGTCAATTTGCTCCTCACGCTGAGATAAGCGTCTTTCCCACCTCAAAAGTTCCTCCCGCCTCTCCCGATACTCTTGCTCGAGCCTTTCCCTTTCGCGTTGGAGTTCCTCTCGGACAAGCAAACTGGCGTCCATCAATTTAGCCTCCGCTTCCCTCAGTTTCGCTTCAGCCTCGCGTTGCATCTTGTCGGCTTTACTTTTCTCCTCGTCCACTTTTTGCCTCAAAGCGTCCAAGCGCTGCTGCTGGGGGATAAGGAGGGTTCGCCACGCCCAGAAGACAATGCCTGCNGCGATGACGATGCCGATAACCAGTCCAATCAAAATCGAGACCCAAAGTTCCATCCGTTCTCACCTCGCTGAAGGACAGCCACCAATCGCGGAGGCGAGGTCATTCCTCTTCAGGGAGGTCACCGAAGGAGCGAATAGCGGAGCGGATAGCGTTTAGGTCAAAGCCTTTTTGCATCGCCGCTCTGAAAGCGCGCGAGATGTCTTGCTTGCTGGGTTTAGCGATGCCAGCCAGACGGCGGTTTATGTATCGCTCCGCCATCTGACACTCAACCTCATCCGTCCAAACTGACATCACTTCGCCGATGATTTCCTCCGAGATGCCCAAAGACTTGAGTTTGTATCGGACTTCGAAGCGGGAGTGAGGCTGAGTGTCAGACAGCGCACTTTGGACGAAGGCTTCCGCCATCTGGCGGTCGTCCACCAAACCCACACGCTTTAGCCGCTCAACAACTTCCTGAGCGACAGAGGCATCCCATCCCTTCGCCTGCAAGCGCGTTATCAACTCGCGCTCGCTGCGAAGGCGGTAGCGGAGCAACCTAAACGCTGCTGTTTTCGCTTGTTCTATTGCGTCGGGTTCTCGGCTCAAATCTTTTCTCCTTCGGTGACCTCTCACAATTCAACGACCTCGTCTCCCGATTGGGGCTGTTGGGTTTTGTTGCGTTCTGTCGTCCAAATTGTCGCTTCCAAGTTGAGACAGTTTCCGCCAATTCACTTCGGCTCTTTTATGGGCAAGGGAATGCCAGCCTTCTCCCGAACGGCTCGGTCAATTTCCGCTGCAATTTCGGGATGGGCTTCAAGGAAGGCTTTGGCATTCTCCCTTCCCTGACCTAACCTCTCGTCGCCGTAAATGAACCAGTTGCCAGACTTCTGGATGACGCCATACTTGACCCCTGCCTCAAGCAGGCTGGTCGCCCACGAAATCCCTTTGCCGAAGTAAATGTCCACAGTCGCATCCTTGAAAGGCGGGGCAAGTTTGTTCTTGACGACTTTGATTTCAACTCGATGCCCAACGGTTTCGTTCCCGACCTTAATTGGCTCACCTCTGCTTAGCCTCAACCGAACGGAAGCGTAAAACTTGAGCGCCAGCCCGCCGGGCGTGGTTTCAGGGTTGCCGTAGGTCACGCCAATTTTTTGCCTAATCTGGTTGATGAAGATGGCTGCTGTCCGAGATTTCTGGATAGAACCAGCCAACTTCCTCAATGCCTGCGACATCAACCTCGCCTGTAGCCCGACATGGGCTTCGCCCATCTCACCTTCAAGTTCCGCTTTGGGCACAAGGGCAGCAACGCTGTCAATGACGATGACATCAACGGCTCCGCTTCGGACGAAGGCGTCAGCGATTTCCAAAGCCTGTTCAGCGGTGTCCGGCTGCGAAAGTAACAACCTGTCAAGGTCAACGCCGACATTTTTGGCGTATTCTGGGTCAAGGGCGTGCTCGGTGTCGATGTAAACGGCAACGCCACCCAACTTCTGAGCCTCAGCGATGATGTGGTATGCGAGTGTGGTTTTGCCCGAGCCTTCCTGCCCGAAAATTTCCGTGACCCGTCCCCTCGGTATCCCGCCGATGCCCAAAGCGATGTCCAGTTCAATTGCCCCCGTCGGGATGGCATCAACCAAAAGACGAGGGGGCATCTCCGTCAACTTCATGATTGCGCCCTTTCCGTGCTTCTTCTCAATCTGGGCGATAGTTGCCTCTAACAACTTCCAACGCTCGTCGTCCTTGCTGGGCACGATGATTTTCTCCTCGTGCTCGTCTTCGGTTTCAGTTTTTTCGGGAACGGCGAGTCTTCGTGCCATCTCTCTTCACCTGCCTTTGCGGTCATCTCAAATTTTGACTGCCTAAAATGCCGAGGGCAAGATGCTGGTCACAACTGAACCTCGCCGACCAATTTTTTGACCAACCCTTCCAACTCCTCGTCGCTGAAGAAGCGGATTTCCAGCACCCCGCCTTTGCGTCCCCGCCTCAGTTTGACCGGGGCTTGCAACCTCTCTTCCAAAATTTGCTGCAATGCGAGCAAGTTTGGATCAAGGGTTCGTTCGCGCTTCTTTCGTTTGCTTGTCAGCCTTTGAATGAGCAATTCTGTTTGCCTTACCGACAGGCTGTGCTTGATGACTTGTTGGAAGACTTCCATCATCACGCCCTCATCGGGTGCTCCGAGCAACGCGCGGGCATGTCCCTCAGTGATTGCCCCGTCCCTAAGGGCTTGTTTGATTGGTTCTGGCAAGTTTAAGAGCCGCAAAGTGTTGGCGACGGCGGCGCGGCTTTTCCCCACCCTTTCGGCGATGGCTTCTTGGGTTAGCCCAAACTTCTCCATCAGCACCTTGTAAGCCTGAGCCTCGTCGAGGGGGTTCAGGTCCTCCCGCTGCAAGTTCTCAATAAGCGCCAAAGCCAAAAGTTCGTCATCGGAGCAGTGACGGATGATGGCAGGAATTTCGGTTAAACCTGCCAGTTGAGCAGCTCGCCATCTCCTCTCGCCCGCCACCAACTCGTATTCGCCATCCTTTGGGCGAACGAGGATGGGCTGCAGTAAGCCATGCAGTTTGATTGATTCAGCGAGGGCTTCAAGTTCCTCAGGTTTGAACTGTTGGCGGGGCTGGAAGGGATTGGGACGGATTGCGTTGACTGGCAAGTTAGTCACCGTCTCACCTGCAGTTGTTGGCTCACTCCAACTTGTCGGGATAAGCGCTTCCAGCCCACGCCCCAAGCCGCGCCGCTTCATGCCTTTCTCACCCCACAAGCCTGAACTTGAAATCTCGCCATGCTCGCTTCAATTGTAGCGCTGTGCTTTCACCCGACGCAAAGGCTCAAGATGCGTGTTAGCATTGAAGACCGACGGAGGTGACCTTTGTGACCGAAACTTTCACCGAAGTTGACTGGAAACGGTTGCAAGAGGAATTGCAAAAGAGCCCAACTTGAAGCGCAGCAACTCTCTGCCGAGCTTGCGGACGCGTGGGAAGAGTTGACATTGCTTTACGAACTGGCGGAGCAAATGAGGGGCGTGCTTGACATAGACCAAGCGGTAGAGTTGGCTATAACTCACGCTGCGGACATAGTGAGCGTTGAGGGCTGCGGTGTTTTGCTTAAGAGCGACGAGGGTTGGGAACTGAGAGGAGCGATTTGCCCGCCAGGACGAGAAGAGTGGTTGAGGTTTGAACTGGGCGAAAAGTTGGCAGAGGAGGCTTTGAAGCGCCGAAAAGGTTTACTCTTCAACGACCTCTTTCAGCACCCTCAATGGGGCGAGGCAGCACGAATGTTCCGAATTTTCAATGTCGCGATTGTCCCGCTCAACCCCGGAGGGCACGCTCAAGGTGCTTTGATAGCGTGGAACAAAAAACGCGGTGAGTTCACTTCTGGCGACCTGAAACTGTTTTCAACCATCGCTGCTCAAACGGGTGGCGTGTTGGAAAGTGCCTTCCTCTACCAACGACTTCAAGAGACTTTCAGGGGCGTGGTCAGAGCGATGGCAGTCGCCGTTGACGCCAAATCCCGTTGGACGGCAGGTCACTCCATCAGGGTTACCCGCTACGCAATGGAGTTAGCCCAAGCCATAGGGTTGCCCGAAAGCGAAATCGAGAAAATCCAACTTTCAGGTCTACTCCACGACCTCGGCAAGATCGGCGTCCCGGACGCAATCCTGGACAAACCGGGCAAACTGACGGACGAAGAGTGGGAGATAATGAAGCGACATCCCATCATCGGCTACGAGATGCTCAAGGACATTTGGCAACTGCGAGGGACTGTCTTGGATGGCGTGTTGTATCACCACGAGCGCATTGACGGCAAGGGATACCCGTTTGGGCTCAAGGGCGATGATATTCCGTTTGCAGGCAGATTGTTGGCTGTCGCCGACGGCTTTGACGCAATGACCAGCGACAGACCGTATCGGGCAGGTATGCCGAAAGAGAAAGCGTTGGAGATTTTGCTTGAGAACGCTGGAACTCAGTGGGACAAGGAACTGGTGAAGGCTTTCGTTGAAGCGCAAAAATCGCAATGAGGGAGATGGGAATGAGTGCTGCTCACCCTGAGCAGCAAGCGACCTCGTTCGGCAAGTGCGAAATTGGTCACAAAAGAGGGTGGCGACGGCTGTTTTTGGTGACGGGTATAGCGCTTTTGTTGGGCTTTGGCTTTGCGGTTTGGCATTTCGCGTCGGCGCCGCGACCGCTTGAAAGCGACCATCACAACTTGAGCGTCCCGCCTTAAAGATGCCTTTTGTGCCACCAATTTGGTGGGGCGGCTCACCGAATGCCTCACCGCACCCTCAGTTTTTGCTTCCCGTGCCACCTGCCTCGCAAGTTGGAGAGGCAAAAGTGAGTTCAATGACTTCGCCGTTGGGTTCAGCCTCAGCGAAAATTTGAGCCTGAAAAGCGTAAACATTCACCTTGCCCTTCCGCCACGCATCTTTTGGCAAGCCCGCTTTCAAGCATGTCTGCTCCAAAAAAGTCACCGCATCAAAGCCATGCTCTACAGCGACTTGAGGGAGCAGCAACCCACGCTGCCAATCAGCCTCAACGAGCAGACCATCGCGACCGATGACGATATGCGCCGGATACTCTTTCGGGTCGGAAACCTCAATCAGTTGCGGCGGGGTGAGGACGCTGACTTCAACCATGACTTTGTCCAACTCGTCAATCTCCAAAGGCGGGAAGCGAGGGTCGCGAAAAGCGGCGTTCAAAGCAGATTCAATCGTCGCCTCAACGAGCGGCTTGACAGGGTAGGGGATGCCGATGCAACCGCGAAGCATTTTCTCTTTCTCAACTTGCTCGTGAAGCGTCACGAAGACACCGCGAGGCTCTCTCAAAATTTCGTCAACTTCCGCTGGTGGCGAAATGACCTCGTTTGATTTGAGCGCCGTCTCTATGGCTTGGCGCGCCAACTTGACCAAAAACTTCCCCTGCTCCAAACTCAGCAACACTGCGACCACCCCCTTTCGTGGTCGCTTAGCGGCAAAAACCGCACTTGCAACCAGCCGACACACAAAATGGTAGCACAACGCCCTTCAAAGCGTTGAGAGCACTTGGCAAAGACAAAAACCGGGGCTTAATTAGCCCCGGCTCAATCTCTCAGGCTGCAGAAATTCGGCGTTCATCAGCGAGGGATTTTGAGGGTGCTGAGAATTCTGCTGGCTTTGCGGGCGTCGGCGTCGCTGTCAAATCCGAAGAAGGCAACGAACTTGTTGCCCAAAACCACAGCCCCGACAAAAGCCAAGTTAATACCTGCTTCCGCCAAAGCGCTGGTCATCAAGTGCCCCAGCCCCGGTTTATTCGTCCCTTCAACGCGAAGGAAAACGGGAGAGGTCGCTTCGGAAAGACCCGCAGCCTTGGCAGCATCCGTTGCCTTCCTGCCCTTGACAGGACCAAGATAGACGACGCCGACGCCGACCTTAGCAGGGTTTCGCTCAGCGAGGACAACCTGCAAGTCAACACCGGCTTGGGCGAGGGTTCAAGGACTTTTGCCAACGCTCCCGGCTTGTCCTCAATCTCGCCGCTCCACAGTGCTACCTTCTCCACCTTCAAAGGCATCTCCTTTCACCTCCTATCGTTCACGCGCTCCGAAGTTTGCCAATTGCCAAATCCGCTTTTCAGCATAGCAATTCTTTTCGCATTTGTCAAGAGCCCTTGACTCCACTTGCGAGCCACGCGTAGCCGAAAATCGTTCGCAAGTTTTCAACCCGCAAATTTGAACCGACAAGTTCCAGAAACTCTTCGCGCGTGAACCTGAAAAAGTAGATGCCGCCCTTGTGAACGCCTTCCTTCCCGAACCATCGGGTCAGGAGCGAATAGTGGTAGCCGGAGATGGCAAATCGCCCGTTGGGCTTGAGGATTCTGGCGATTTCGGCGATGACCCGTTGCCGCATTCGGTGACTTGGGACATGTTCAATCATCTGGCAACTGGCAACGGCATCAAAGCATTGGCTTCGGAAGGGCAAAAAGGAAGCGTCGGCGTGAACGAGCAAAGTTCGCTCCAACAAACCCAAACGCGTGAACCTTTCCCAGCACCGTTTCAAGGATTCAAGGGAGAGGTCAGCGCCAACGACAAAATCTGCGTGTTTGGCAAAGTGCTGCAACATTCGTCCAGTCCCGCATCCCACCTCAACCAAAGTCCCAAACCGCTTTCGGTCGCCGAGCAAGGCACCGACGGTCATCTTGACCTCAAAAGGCGTCAGGAAAATCAGACCGAGCAAACGGTCGTAGAAAACTGCTTGCTCGTTGCGAGCCTTCATTTCCGACTGTTTCCAAAGCCATTCCTTCTCGTCGTGGACTTGAGCCAAATCCGGGACGACGAAACTGGGGATGCCGTCCAAAATCGGAAACTTTCGCCCGCACCCTTGACAAACCAGTTGCTCCTTTTCAAACCGCAAGGCAGCGCGATCAAAGGGGCAAGCGAGCAATTCCAATTGCCAATCCGTCATCTCGGTGACCTCCTTTTCCCCTCGTGCAGACGCAACCCAATAAGTTTTGCAGCAAAATTGGGTGCGGGTGCGATGTCAAAAGTTTGCAGCAGTCGTGGCGGGCTACCGACGGCGCGGCTGGAGGTGGAAAGACATGACTTTCAAACCGTTGACGGCATGGGTGGTGTTGAGCGTGATGGCGGCAACGACTTTCGCTCAATTTGAGCGACCCCGCAAGAAACTCATCCAGTATGGCTGTGGTGTCCCCTCTCCCGCTTTCGTTCGAGCCAACATCGCCGAGATGGAAACCAAATGCCCCTTCTTTGACGGTCTGGTCATCCGAACGCAAGGCGGCTGGAAATCCTATCCCGCCTCATGTCTTCCGCAAAACACCTTTTGACCCAAACGAGTTCACTGAAGACATCGCCAACNTGAGAGCGACCGAGTTCCGCCGCTTTACCGAAAACTTCATCTTGATGTGGGGCACTTGCGAGAAGGGATGGGATTGGTTCAACGATAGCGATTGGCAAGCCGCCGAATACAACGCACGGCTGTTGGCTTATGTGGCGAAGGCGGGCGGATGTGTCGGCATTTGTTTTGACCCAGAACCCTACAACGGCAACCTTTGGCACTATCCAAGCCTTCCCAACGCTTCAACCAAATCCTTTGCCGCTTATTGGGTGCGGGTCAGGGAGTGTGGCTCAAGGTTCATGAGGGCAATCCAGAGTGAGTTCCCGAACATCAGGCTCTTGACTTTCTTTTGGTGCAGCCTTTTCAGCGACATCGTTGACATCCCCGACCCAAACGAAAGGATGGAGCGGCTGTCCAAACACAGTTACGGTTTGCTGCCAGCGTTCTTGAATGGGATGCTTGATGCCGCCAACGAACAAGTCATCATCGTTGACGGAAACGAACCCGCTTACTATTACCACGAACCCGAACAATACTTCCGAGCCTACCACTTGATGAAGCATCGCGCCCTTTCGCTGATTGCCCCCGAAAACCGACGAAAGTATGCGCAACAGGTTCAGGCAGGCTTTGCCCTCTACATGGACCTCTACTTCGGTCTGGTGCCTTTTGAGCGCACTTGGGGACGCATCGGGCATTTCTTGAAGCCTGACGAAAGGGCTCGCTGGTTTGAGCACAATGCTTATCACGCTTTGCTCGTGACCGACGAATATGTTTGGTGCTACAGCGAAAGGTTGGATTGGTGGGGAACTCAGGAGAAGGCTCAGTGGTTTCGCTTCGTCCCTCAAGGTGCTGCCGAAGCGTTGCAATCGGCGAGGGAAAAAGTTGAGCAGGGTAAGCCGCTCGGCTTTTCAATTCGCGACATGTTGGCGGAAGCGCAAAAGCGGATGGAAGCAGCGAAAGGGGAACAGCCAAAATGAACGGGGCAAAAATTTGGCTGACGCTTGTCTTGCTTTCGGGTTGCCTCGCTTTCCTGACAACTTCCGTCACAACAACGAACCGCTCAATTGCGACTATCGTTGTCAACCCGCGCAAAGTGCTTGGTGGAGTCAACCGCATGATTTTCGGCAACAACCAACTCGGCTACCAATATGACGCGTGGGCTTACACTACGCCCGAATATTCTGACAGGGGAGCGGGAATTTGGGACCCTGAGCGGAATCAACCTGTCCCCGAGATGGTTCGGTTCGCCCGCGAGACTGGGATGACAACTGCCAGATACCCCGGCGGTTGCGGCTCGCACTTGTTCAACTGGAAGAAAGCGGTCGGTCCCATCAACGAGCGACCGAAACAAAGGTTTGGGCTTCCCGAGTTCCTGAGATTCTGCGAAGCGGTGGGAGCAGTCCCCGCTATCACCGTTGCCGACTACTTCGGAACGCACCAAGACGCTGCTGACCTCGTTGAATACTTGAACGCGCCCGATGACGGCAAGCATCCTTGGGCGAAGTTGCGAACTCGGGATGGTCGCAAAGAACCTTGGAAGGTCGTTTGGTTTGAGTTCGGCAACGAAACCGATCACGGCGCACACAGAGGCATGGATGATTTCGGCAAAAGGCAAAAGTTCACCGCCGAAGAGTATGCCCGCAGGTATCGCCAATATTGGCAAGCGATGAAAGCCGTTGACCCAAGCATCAAGTTGGGGGCAGTGTTGACGAACGATGTGACGCCGCAATTGTCCGAGTGGACGAAAACGGTCATCAAACTCACTGGCGACATCGCCGACTTTTACATCCATCACGCCTACATCCCGCATTACTACCGAAACGATGGGGTGCCCGACGCAAAAACGCTCTTCCGCATCGCTTTCGCGGACCGCGCCAGTTGGCTGCCTACTACCGCGAACTGAGACAGTTCATCCGCCAAACGACGAAGCGAGACATCCCTTTGGCAATCACCGAGTTCAACGGTCATTTTGTCCAAGAGAAGCCTGTGCCTTATCGGTTCAGCCTCGGTTGCGCCCTTGTCGTCGCTGAACTTTTGCAGGTTTTCATGCAACCCGAATTCAACATCGCCCACGCACAATATTGGCAGTTCGCCAACGAATACTGGGGCATGGTCAAGGGCTACGGACCGCCTTACACTTTGCGACCTGCCTACTGGGTGTTTTGGCTTTACCATCGCCACTTCGGCGATCTGTTGGTTGACTGCCGAGTTGAGTGCGAAAGTTACGAGACCGAAGGTGGCTACGGTGTTTTGCCAGCGAGGGGCAAGCCAACCGAATTTCGCCTTTTCCCCGAAAACTTGCTGCCGCCGCAAAAATGGGTTCTGCAGGATGTCCAAGGTGCTCGCCATTGGGAAGAGCATGACGGGACTTTGGTCGTGGAAATCTTATCCGACGAAGAGTTGAACTACTACCACGCTGTCAAACGGATGCCTGCGGAACCGCTGACAGGCTACCGCGTGACGGCAGAAATCCGCACCGAAGGTTTAGAGAAGTCAAGGGGCGCTCAAATCCAAGTCGGTGACGGACGGGGTTGGCTCGCAACGAAATCGGCTGTGCTTTCGCCAGAAGTCAAAAGCGGTTCGTGGCAAACCGTCACCGCAGATTACATCACCTTGCCTGACACCCGGGAAATTGAAATCTGCGTTCGCAGACTTGAAGGGGCAGGGAGCAAGGGCAAAATTTTCGTCCGCAACTTGAGGGTCCAAAAATTCACGCCTTTCAATTTGGGCGCCGTCCCGATAATCAGCGCAGTCGCAAGCAGAAGCAAAGATGGGAAGCGAATTTGTGTCGCCATCGTCAACAAGAACCTTGACGCACCAACCGATGTCCGCATCTTGGGCATCAATGCTCGGAAGGTCTCGGCATGGACGCTGACAGGTCAAAGCGTGGACGCAACAAACGAAGTTGACCCGAACGCAATTCGTCCCGTGCGCTTAAGCGATGTCATTGTCAAGGGCAACGAGATAACTTTGGCACTTCCGCCACATTCCTTCACCGTCGTTGTGGCAGAATAATTGCCCTCAGCAAGTTTGAGAAACTGGCGAACGGGGTGATTTCCTTCCGTGACTCAGTGGGTTCTTTTGCATCTGGGCGCAGCGATTATAGGGCTTGGGAAAACTGGCTTTGGTGGCGGGATAGGGATTTTAGCGACGCCGTTGTTCGCACTGGCGTTAGGCGGTCGGACATCTGTCGGCGTCATGCTGCCGCTTCTGCTCGTCTGCGATGTGTTCGTGCTGTCGCTCGGTTATTACCGCCGCAGCATTGACAAAAACAATGTCGCCGTTCTGCTGCCCAGCATGTTGGTTGGAATTGCGTTGGGACTGCCCGTCTTGGGCATCATGCCCGATGAAGCCTTCAAGAAGGCTATCGGGGTGCTGGCTTTGGTTTTCGCGGTCGGTCAGGCTTACAAGGACTTCTACCTCAAAGTTGACAAACCTGTCAAGCCAAGCAA
>JGI20132J14458_1000193_pt1 | contig 12315 bp, 9 predicted proteins | sample OctOCTMetagenome_FD_14458 | JGI IMG/M metagenome (IMG submission 14458)
ATGAGGCTCACAGAAGAAGGGTTCTCTTACATAACTCATCTTATTTTGAATTCAGCAAAAAGCTCAAAAGGATTTGTTTTCATTCTTGAAGGTGGATACAATCTTGAGGGTATAGCTCAAAGTGTAAAGGAAGTAATTTTGACATTAGCTGACACAAAATCTCCCGAAAGAGCTAAAACCATACAGAATATAGACCGGATATTGTTTGAAGCCAAAAAGCATTTTGAAATGTGGTTAAAGTAGAAAGGATAGTACAGAAAACCTATTGAGTCCATAGCAAAGTCTGAGCATTGTGCCTCCGGTGAATATAAGTACATCAAGAAATTTTCCACTTCTTAATCTATCCAGAACCTCTATTTCAAATTGCTCCTGCTTTATTAGATCTTGCATATTTTTTTAAAGTTTGTTTAGTTCTTTCTGGGAAATTATTTATAATTTTTTTGATTTTTTTCATGTCAAGCTTTGATATATCTATGGAATCAAAATCAAAAGAATATTTTCCGAATGAGTAAAGATACACCGCGTCAACAAATGCCTTTTCTTTGGAAGCGATAAAAAAATCATCCTTTTTCAGAAAATCAAAATATAAAGTTCTATTTATTTTGTAAAAATTAAATTCAGTGTTTTCTATTGTTTTTTTCAGTGTCCTCTTTACACAAACTGATTCTATAACTTCTCTTTGAACCTGTGTGGTTATTTCATAGTATGAAAGAGCAGTCATAAGTGAGATATATGATGGAACTTGGAGAATATTTGAAATTTTGAAAAAATCTTCTTGGGAGTTTTTTTCCCATCTTTCTTTTAAGGTATAGAGGTTCTTTTTTAGCCTTATTATGAGTCCTATTTTTGAATATCTTGTACAAAGAACTTTTGCTGAATTTGAGCCAATACCTAAAACATCCGCCACATCTTCATAAGTGAAATATAATCTGCTGTTAAGCTTCCTTAATTTTATGTATCTCATTTTTAGCTTTAAAGCTCAGAAATATACACCAACCTAATAAGTAAATAAAGTATATATTATTAACATTTTTGTTAATTTTGTGTTCCTAAAACCTTTTTGAAATGAGTTCCTCGCAAAACAAGTGAAAAAATCATATAGAAAAAATCATATATATTTTTTTGCTGAAAGAACGGCATCAGAACAAATTTTAGCGGATAACACAACAAATCAAAAACAAAACGGTGCAAGATAAAAAGATAAACATGCAGAGAAAGAGTCAAAATTCGTAAAGTTTCATTTTTTCGTACTTTTGCTAATTTTAAACATAAATTTCTAACAATAGGCAGCTAAAATTACAAATAAGATATAAATTAAATAAATATATATGGAGAAAGAAAATCAGTTTAATAACAGGAGAAAGCAGGAAAGGATGATGAGCGTATGGGAATGGTCAGCGATAGTTCTTGGTACATATGGATTTCTAATTTTCATCGCAGGTAACTTACTTTCGGCTGGCAAAAGCCTACCAGAAAATCCATCCTTATGGTGGGGAGCTGTTATGATAGCATTTTCAATAATAATTTTCCTCATAGGGAGAAAAGAAAAAACAATATCAAAAGTAATAACAAAAGATAAAAATACAATCCTTATCCCCACTATAATATACCTACTTTGTATTCTATCTGGTCAGGCTTATTCACAAAAAACAGAAGATTGGGAATTTTTCCATCCGGATCCATCCCTTGAATCAACGGGAGGACTTTTCAGAGTTGTTTCTCCCAGAACGATAAATTTTAGGACATTTTCAATAGGCACATACTTTGGATATTTCAATACACCGGATAACAAAGTCATCGTTATATCAAGGGAACACTTCGCCCTAAAAGAACAAAGACAGCAAGTTTACTTTGAAAAATTCAATTCCTACGGATTTTACAACTACATAAATATCTCCGGAGGACTACCTCAAATAGATGTAGGAGGAATAATATCGTCTGATATTTCCATTTCTATGAGGAATTCATCGGTGTTCCTGGAGAACCAAATGAGGGGTGGAGATTTAGCACAAGATACCGCACAAGTTCTCGGAGATGTAATCATAACACCAAAAATATCTTATCTTTTTGAAGCAAAGGATCTCTCATTTTCCTTATGGCCAAAAATCATTTTACTTTCTCAATACAGAAAACCAGAAATAGGAGCAATTTCCTGGGCAACAGGATTCTCTGCTCTCTACGATTTTGACGAGAGAATAAAATCAGAAACACTATCTCTGATAAATCCTAAACTAATATTATCGGTTTCATATAACTTTGATAACTCAAAGGTCATAACGAAAAATAAAAGAATACCTCCCTATGCTGAAACTCAAATCTTCATAGAACCATATAATCATATAGACTTTGGTTTAGGTGTAGAAGCAGGCAATTCAAAAAGAGGTATAGGAAAATTCCTTTCAGGATTTGTTGAATGGTCTTTCATGCAATACACACCAATACCACAAGGAGCAAAATTCTCTGATATGCCCATGTTCATTTCAACGGGAATAAGAATAAAGCCAATCCCCCTCATATCAGAAATAATAAGAGGCATACCAGAAGAAATAAGGGAGTTCTCATTTTTCGTAGTTGGAGATTTTAGCCCAACACCAGGATATGTTATACCATTTCCAATAGGACCGGATGTTATTCTCAGGAATTCACCAGTATGGAGATTATTTTTGGGGATAAATATAATATGGGCACCATGGGAGAAAGCTCCGCGGATAATAAGTGGAGAAGGTGGACGGATAAGAATGAAGGTAGTTGATGAGGTATCCGGATCCCCGATTGAAGACGCAATAATTTCCTATCCAGGCTTGGAAGTTTCGCCACAAGCAACTGACAGAGCAGGAGATGTTCTTTCATATGAACTCCCAGAAGGAGAATGGAGTATTGCAGTAAGAAAAGAAGGTTATGAAATTTTTTCAACAAAAGTAGCCTTAAAAAAAGGAGAAGTAAAGGATATACAGATAAAACTAAAAAAAGTAGTTCAGAAAGGAGCAATATATGGTCAAGTTTCCTCATCTGATGGTAAAGTGTTAGCGGCAAGAATTGAAATTGAAGGATTAGATATACCTCCTACCTTTTCTAACCCACAAGATGGTAAATTTGAGATAACGCTTCCACCAGGAACACACAAAATAAAGATCTCCTCTCAAAACTATAATCCTTCTACCGTTGATATAACATTGGCACCTGGGGAGAAAAAGAGATTAGACATAATATTAGAACCAATAGAAGAATATGTCCAAAAAGGTGGAGAGCAAAAACTTAAAGAAAAGCAGCAAAAAATAATAATAGAAAAAGCAACAAACAGAATCCTTATACCTGAAAAGATACTATTTGAAACTGAAAAACCTGATGTTCTAAAGGTTTCGGTTGATACTTTAAGAGAACTCGCAGAATTTATAAAGGAAGAAGTTAAAAATAAAAAGATAAGGATTGAAGTTCATACAGATCCAATAAAGGACCCAAATTTTGATAGAGAACTCACACAAAAGAGAGCAGAAAAAATTGCAGAAATACTTTCGGGATTTGGGGTACCACGCCAAAACCTTATCCCTATTGGGAAAGGCTCAGACTTCCCCATTACTACAAACGAAACACCAGAAGGTAGATCAATAAACAGAAGAGTTGACTTTATACTTGAATGAAAATAAACATTCTAAAAAATAAGAAAATGGATAAAGAAAAAAGTGGGCAGAAAAAATTATGTATAAGAAAATCCAACCAAAAAGTTCCTTTATTAAAATCATTAAACTAAAAAATTAAAATAAAAAAAACAACTAATAACAAAAGAATTAAGATAAAAAAATTATGATAAAGTTTGGTACAGATGGATGGAGAGCTAAAATAGCAGAAGAATTTACTTTCGAGAATGTTCAAAAGGTATCCCTTGCAGTAGCAAGATATATAAAGCAAANTTTTAAAGATCCATCAGTCGTAATTGGGTATGATGCTCGCTTTTTATCAGATGACTTTGCAAAATCAGCAGCAAAGGTTTTTCATAAAGAAGGACTAAAAGTATTTCTATCAGATAAACCGTGTCCAACTCCCGCAGTTTCATTTTTTATAAGCGTAGAAAAACTCTCGGCTGGTGTTGCAATCACAGCATCACATAATCCATACTATTTTAACGGATACAAAATAAGAGAGTGGTTCGGTGGACCTGCTTCTCCTGAAACAACATCGAAAATAGAAAAAATAATACAAGAAATTGATTGGGAAAAAGAAAAAGCAAACTTTGAAAAAGACGATTCAGAAAAAGTAGAAGGAATAAAAATAGAAGACATAATATCGCCATATCTTGAATCAGTCAGAGCAGACTCGGAAATAGATAAATTTATAAAGAAAATAAATAAAGTGGTTTTTGATGTGATGAACGGGGCATGTTCCGGATTACCGACCAAAATATTTGGTAAAAAAGCAATAGAAGTTAGATCTGAAATGAACCCGCTTTTTCCTCCATACGGGAAACCCGANCCAACNCCTCATACTCTCGGTCCCCTTCAAGAAATGTGTAAGAAAACGAAATCAGATGGATTTGCATTTGATGGAGACGGAGATAGAATATATGCTTGCACAAAAGCAGGTCAAATCATAGACGCTCACAGAATTTTTGCAATCCTGATAGAGCATATAGCAAAGCATAAAAAACAAAAAGGCAAAGTATATAAAACAGTAACAGCATCAGATCTAATAGATAAAGTAGCTCAATACTGGGGATATGAAGTAGTAACGACTCCCGTTGGTTTCAAACATCTTATAAAGGGTATGCTCGAAGATAATGCAATAATAGCAGGGGAAGAATCAGGGGGAATAGGGGTAAGCTCACATCTTAAAGAAAGGGATAGTCTATTTTGCTCCTGTCTCTTCCTTGTACATTCAGTAATAGAAGGAAAATCTTTTGGAGATCTTGTAAAGGATATAGAGAGAAGGTTCGGAAAACACAGGTATGTCAGAGAAGATTTTCATATAAGTGATGAGTTAAAAGAAAAAGCTATGGAGAAAGCCAAAAGTATAGATAAAATTTGGAAGTTCAAAATTGAAAAAATTGAGACGCTGGATGGTGCAAAAATGAGATTCAAAGGAGGGGGATTTTTACTTGTAAGACCATCCGGGACAGAACCTGTAATGAGGATGTATGCAGAAACAGAATCAGAAGAAGATTCAAGGAAAATAATAAGAGAGTTTTGCAAACATGTTGGAATTCAACGATAAAAAAGAAAAAATATATATCATTTCCGACATACACCTCAAAAAGCAGGACAAAAGAGAGAAAAAACTCATAGAATTTATTGAATCTAAAAAAGGTAAAATAATCCTTCTTGGCGATATATTTGATATATGGATAGGAAAAAATGAATACTATCAACAAATATTCCAAAGACTTATAGATGTTCTTTCAAAGAACAATCATAGAATTTTCTACATAGAAGGTAACCACGATTTTAACCTCGTTTGGCTCAACGATATAGGTATATCAAGAGGAACAGAACTTCATTTCAAGATGAACGGAAAAACTTTCTTTTTATCTCACGGGGATATGCTATCTGGGGAAATCTCTCATTATATTTACAGGAAAATTGTTCTGAAATCAGAGCCGATATTCCATAGAATTACAAACAGCTACTTTGATAAAGCAGTAAATAAAATAGGAGAAATATTAGCAAATTTATCTCATCAAAAAAATACTATTCCCAAAGCAGAAGGGAAAAGAGCCAAAATTTTCAAAAACATGATAAATAACGCAGAACAAATCACAAAAGATAAATTTATAGATTTTGTAATTTTAGGACATTGCCATATACCATCAATAATAAAAACAAAAAACGGGAAGATAATAGCAAATTCAGGCTTTTGGGGAAATAGCTACGGGACATACATAAAAATAGAAGATGGGGAAATACAACTAAAATACTTCAATATTTAAGCCAAAAATGGACCAAGCAAATCAATATGCATTTAAAAGCAAATCAATATGCATTTAGTATGCTTTATGCCCGAAACGAAATCAAATTAACAACAAATTAAATTTCTCAATATATATTATGTTCAATCTTTTTTGGAAAAAAGAGAAAATATTATTTGAAAAAGACACAAAATACAACAAAATAAAAGTTATAGATGATGATCAGAAGATAAAACTTATTTTAGATGATTCATTTAATATACACTCATTACTTGTAAAAGGGAAAGTTTTATCGTATTCTTATTGGGATATATGTGCATTTATACCGTTGATCTTCGGAGACAAAGAAGATTCTTTTGCTATATTGGGTAGCGGTGCTGGGACAATAACAAGAATAATAAAAACTATGAACAAAAATTACAGAGTTTTCAATGTAGATATAGATATTGAAGTTTTAAGAGTAGGGATTGATTTTTTCAACATGCCAAATGAAAATCTTATAGTTTCAGATTTTAGAGATTTTATAAACTATTCCAGAAAATCCTTCTCACATGTAATAATTGATGTTTTCAGGAATGCTGCAACACCTTTTGATATCTTCCAAGAAAGCTTATGGGAAAATATATCAGTAAAAACAGAGAAAACAGCTCTAATAAATTTAGTTTCAAATTTCCATGCCCTTGCCATAAAGGAGTTCCTCCAAAAACACTTTAGAATTTCAGGAATAGTAAAAAGCAAAGAATCATCAAACTATATAGTTTTCGGCTCAAAAAAAGATATATCAGAAAAAGATTTAGAAAAAAAAGAAGAGATTTTATCTGAAAACTTGCCCCCTGAAGAAATGAAATACGCAAAAACTCTTTTAGAATACATAATAAACGAAATTTTTTCCAAAAAATAAAGAAAAATCACATCAAAAAAGAATTTGAAAAAACAAAAACAAAAGTCAGAGTAAAGAATTTAAATGTGAGGATGCTTCCTTTTGAAAGAAAATCCCTAAACTTTAAAGAAAATGCAGGAGTAAATCTGGAAGGAAGCGAAAAATCAAAATCTTACAATTCAAGTTTCTCGGCAGATAGCTACGAAAGTGTGGGCATAACTGCATCAGAAGAAAAATCAGAAGGGAATAAAAAAGAAGAGCAATCAAAAAAAAATGAAGATCTAAAAGTAAAAATAGAAGTAAATAGACTAAGCTTCTATTACGGGAAGGAAAAAGTTCTCAAAAACATAAGTTTGAATATATATGCAAACAAAATAACAGCAATAATGGGACCATCTGGGTGTGGTAAAACAACTTTTTTAAGATGCATGAACAGAATGCATGATCTTTACATGAACACAAAGTACGAAGGGGAGATAATAATTCACCCTGATAGAATAAACATCATCAGCAAAAATATAGATGTGGTTAAGGTAAGGATGAGATTTGGAATGGTTTTTCAAAAGCCAAACCCTTTTCCAAAATCAATCTATGAGAATGTTGCGTATGGATTGAGAATAAAAGGTATAAAAAGCAAAAGCGAATTAGATGAAAGAGTGGAAAAGGCTTTAAAGATGGCAGCNTTATGGGATGAAGTAAAAGATAGGTTAGATCAAAACGCTTATATTTTATCTGGTGGTCAGCAACAAAGATTATGCATCGCAAGAGCAATAGCTCCTGAACCTGATGTTCTCTTGTTAGACGAACCAACAAGTGCCCTTGACCCCGTATCAACAGCAAAAATAGAAGAACTTCTTGGAGAGTTAAAAAATGTTATAACCATAATAATAGTAACTCACAGTCCCCAGCAGGCAGCACGAGTTTCCGATTTCACAGCGTTTTTTTACTACGGTGAGCTGATAGAATATGATAGAACGCAAAAAATATTCGTAAATCCTTCAAGCAAAATCACAGAAAAATACATATCTGGTACATTTGGATAAAAACAATTTTGGAATAATTTGAAATAAAATGTTTTGAAATAAAAAAGGCTAATTTTAAGGCGAAAGAAAAACAAAAATTTCTTTCTCTTTCTCTTCTATCCTGCTTACAAATCCGTACCCATTAACTATTATCTTTTTTGATCTCCTTTTTTCTTCTGGGAGAGAAGCTAAAAATTCATTTAAAGTTCTGCGCTGAATAATAAAGGGCTCTTTAACATTCTTAACTTCACCATCATCAGAAGAATTTAAACTTTGAGAAGAAGGATAAGAATTAGCTGATAATCTATCATCATACTCAACTTGCTTTGCGTTTGAATTATTAACTGGTTTATTATAAAAAGCGTATGCTTCTTCTGATGGTGGCGGAATCATCTTGTGTGCAAAATAGTTCTTTAGTACGGAAGAAAATATAGGAGCAGCAACTTGCCCACCATAATAGATTCCCTGTGGTTCATCAAAGCCTACATATAAAACAACTTCTGGATTTTCAAAAGGAGCAAAACCTATAAAGCTTGAAATGTATTTTGTCGTATAAACTCCGTTCTCTATTTTTTTTGATGTTCCGGTCTTACCCGCAGAGAGATATAGAGGTATTTCTGCTCGCCTACCAGTTCCAAAAACTACTACTGCCCTCAAATATTCTTTCATAAGCTCAACAGTTTTTTCAGAAAAAACCCTTGATCTGATCTCTGGTGTATGCTCGTAAATTTTTTCCCCAAACGGAGAAAAAACACTACTTATAAGATACGGCTTTACAATATATCCATCGTTCACAAAAACAGAAAAAGCAGCAGCAGCGATTTGAATAGGCGTAACCCCTATAAAGTGTCCAAAACCCAGAGAAGCCAAATCAAGATCATACCATTTCCTCCAGTGCCTGAATATACCTCTTTCCTCCCCTGGTAAACCAATCTGGACTTTAGAACCAAAACCGAGCTTTGTAAGATATTCCCAAAAAACCTTTTTTCCTATGAGCAAAGCTATTTGAGCTGTACATATGTTAGAAGAATGTGCTAATATTTCCTTCAAAGAAGCATATCCTATCTTTCCTGTATCATTTATAACTTTGTTTTGAAATTTCCATTCTCCGTTGTGGCAATAAAAAACATCATCTTTTGAAACAGCTCCACTTTCAAGAGCAACAGCCAAAGTAAAAACTTTAAATGTTGACCCAGGTTCAAAAACGAGCTGATGAAAACGGGAAAACATACGCGTGTCTATCACCTTAACTCCATTTGGGTCAAAAGATGGCAACGATACTAATGCTAATATTTCACCAGTTTTTGGTCTTATTGCAACAGCAAAAGCTCCCTTTGCTTTAAGGTTGTCCATCGCTTCTTTCATTTCTTTGTAGAGCATAGTTTGGAGATCGATATCTATTGTTGTCTTAACAGAATTACCACGCGGAGGTTCTTGTGGTGGAAATCTCATTATTATTCTACCAAGAGCGTCCCGCAAAACAGGAACTTTAATACTACCCCCTTTAAGATAATCATCATAAGTGAGTTCAATACCAGAAAGTCCCTCAGAATCAACATTAACAAAACCCGTAATGTGAGCAGTAATTTCACCGTAAGGATAAAACCTTTTCCACTCTTTCAGAAATCCTATATCACTCTCTTTCAGTCCAAATTTGGCTATAAGTTCGAGAACCTTGGAATACTCCTGCTGAGATAATTGTCTTTTTAACCACTGAAAATAAAGTTTCTTTTCTAATTTACTTTTTAGCTCATAAGAGGGAACATTTATTTCTTTTGCTATTTTATGAATAGCTTCTATCTTTCTTTCATCTTTTGATATAGAGAGTGGATTTATCCAAACTGAATATGCAGGTATATCCTCTGCCATAACTTTGTCTTGCGCAAGAATATTTCCCCTTTTTCCCTTCAAGACTATTACAGATTTTCTCTGAATCTCTGCTCTCTTCTTTAACTCCGGGGAGAAAAGAGAAATTTGCAAAGCTCTGCCCAAATATACAGAAAAAAGAACAAAAAATATAAAAATAGAGAAACTTATTCTTCTATCAGATATTTCTGTTCCTCTCTTCTTTTTATCTTTTTTATAAGTAAAACTCATCTTCCAAAAAAATAATTTTAAAAAATGATGGTTATGAGTGATATAATTTGGATGCTAATTTTCTTTATAACTGCGTTTTTTTACTCTGCAAGCGGACTCGGCGGAGCATCGGCATACCTTGCATATTTTTCAATAATGAAAGTAGATTACACTCACATACCAGCAACGGCACTTTTTTTGAGTGTTATCTCCACATTTACCTCAACAATAAACTGGATAAGAGAGAAATACATTAACAAGACTGCCATACCATTTTTAATAGTTTCTGTACCATCTGCTTTTCTTGGAGGAAAAATTAAGTTGTCTGAACAAACATTCAATATATTGCTTATTATAACCCTCCTTATAGTCGGAATTCTAATGTTTAAACCAGAAAACAAAAATAAAGAGAATGGGAAAATCCAACAAAACATTACTACAATAAAAAAGAAAATTATCTTAGCATTACCAATATCAGCTGCAATAGGATTTGTATCTGGAACAATAGGGATAGGCGGTGGTGTATTTCTAATACCAATCATATATGGAATGGGGATTATGGATTATAAATATGCGTCAGCAACAGGCGCAATATTTATTTTTCTCAATTCAATCTCTGGACTTTTCGGACAAATAACCAAGCAAATCCCGGACATTAATCTAATTTTGAAATTCTCTGCTCCTGTAATTTCAGGAGCATTTTTAGGCTCATTTTTGAGTTCAAAAAAGTTTTCGGCAAATTTAGTAAAAAAAATATTTGGCGGGGTAGTTATATTACTAGCTTTGATAAAGTCAGCAGAAATATTAGTAGGGAAAATATCAAAATAAACTATTATTCAAGTAGAATACATATTTCAACAAGAAAGAATATATATTCAAAAATATATCACTCACCTAATAGGAACCTGAGCCCTAATGTTCTTATAAATCCCTCTGACCACTTCACCATATCTCCTGAGGTTTCAAAACTTACAGCTTCTTTTTTATAAAGAGAATTAGGTGATTCTCTATATAATATTTTGAAATTACCTTTGTAGAGCTTTAATCCAACTTTCCCGTTGATTCTCTCTGAAATTTTATCAAAGAAAACTTGGAGCGCTTCTCTTTCAGGAGAAAACCAAAGACCTTTATAAACCAACTCGGAGTATATAGGAGCAAGCAAACTAGCTATTTTTCTGACATTTCCATCCAAACATATTCCTTCCAAAGATTTTTTAGCAAATAAAATACACTCTACCCCAGGAGTTTCATAGATACCTCTTGATTTCATTCCATTTGCTCTTGTCTCAACCACATCTCTTATGCCTATACCATTCCTACCACCTATCTCGTTTAGTCTCTGAATAATTTGAGCGCAAGACATTTTCTCTCCATTAACAGATACAGGATTACCTTTCTCAAATTCTATCTCAACTTCTTCTCCGCTATCGTTTGCTTTCTCTGGAGGTAAAGTTTTTTTGAATATAGTTTCAGGATATGGTTTAGATATGTCTTCAATTACTCCTCCTTCAAAACTTGTATGCATGAGATTCTCATCAACACTGTAAAGTTTTTCTTCATAAGATATATCAAATCCCTCTTTTCTGAGAAAGTCAAAAAGATCCTTTCTTGATTTAAACTCCCATTCACGCCAGGGAGCAATTATTTTGAGATAAGGTGCGAACTTCATATAAGTAAGTTCAAATCTTATCTGGTCATTTCCTTTACCGGTTGCCCCATGAGCGACAGCATCTGCTTTCTCCGAAACTGCTATTTCAACCTGCCTTTTTGCTATAACAGGTCTTGCAATAGATGTTCCAAGAAGGTATCCTTCATATTCCGGATTTGCACGCAGCATAGGAAAAATGTAATTCTTCGCAAATTCTTCCCTCAAATCCTCAATTATAACCTTACTTGCACCCAGTTCTAATGCTCTCTTTTTGACAAAATCAAAATCTTCATCTTGTCCTATATTAGCGCAAAAAGCAATAACATCAAAACCTTTCTTTTTAAGATAAACCAAAATAGCCGATGTATCAAGACCGCCAGAATAAGCTAATACAACCTTCATTTTTACTACCCCCTCTGTGGTTAGATATAAAATGTAAGTAAATATAAAGAAAGAAAAAGAAAAAACATAAATAAAGCAAAATAACTTCTCACAAGAAATATATCCTAAAAAGAAGATAAAAAATGAATTGAAATCACCATCCTAACTCCACAAGCATTTTGAAAAACTAAAAACAAAAGCTAAAATTCATATACTTACTAATATTGAATAGAAGAAAAACGAATATGCCATTACATCTTAAAACATTAAAAGGTTCTTTCAACGAAACAAAAGAAGAACTTTCTAAACAAATAAAAATAAACAAATACAAGATAATATTGAAGGATTATATAAACGAAATAGTCAGCGAGTTTAATTCAATCTACGATAAGATAAAAAACCTCCAAAAGAA
>JGI20132J14458_1000195_pt1 | contig 12209 bp, 13 predicted proteins | sample OctOCTMetagenome_FD_14458 | JGI IMG/M metagenome (IMG submission 14458)
GTGGCGAAATAACTGAGCCAATTGATGACAGTCAAGGGCTAATCAACATCGCTGCAAGGGCAAACCTGAAAGGGTTCGCCTTTGAATACATGACCGCAGGGCGAGCCGTCGTGTTGGGCGACCCAGGTCCTTGGATTTGCGCAGGCATGACGGGCGGCGTGGTCTATGTTCGGCTTGCTCCTGACAAAGGTTTTGACGAGGCAGCGTTGAAACGAAGGTTGGCAAAAAGCGCGAGGGTCAGCATCCTGCCCGTTGATGACAACGATGTCCGCAACATTAGAGAACTGCTCAGCGCCTACGCTCAGGAACTGGAACGGAGCGGTCAATGGCAGGAAGCCGATAAGGTTCGCCGGCTCATGGAAGAGGCTGACCGTTGGTTCGTCAAAATTGTTCCCATCTCCCAACAAGCCGACCAAACTGTCTCGACGGAGTGAGCGAATTAACTGGACCAATCGGTCTTTTGACCAAACTCAGACCTGGTTCAGGGCAAATGTTGGCATCAAGTTCTCCCGTTGGCGCAAGGGCATTGCCCCGCAAAAACTGTTCACTACTCACCGCTTGCCACCGTTCCCGTTGAGGTTTGTGGCATACTTTGATGCAACGGGTGAGGACCTCATGGAGAGGCAACCGACTTTTTCCATCGCGACTTTAGGGTGCAAAGTGAACCAATATGACAGTTGGCAACTGGCACGGCAACTTAAGGAACTGGGCTTTAGGCAAGTCCCGTTTGGCGCGCCAGCCGATGTCGTCATAGTCAACTCTTGCACCGTCACCCATGTCGCTGAAGCCAAATCCCGCAAGATGCTGTCCCGTGCTCGCCGTGCCAGCCCGAAGGGAATTGTCGTTTTCACCGGCTGCACAGCCGAACTTTTTCTGCAACGGGGCATAAAGCCCGAAAACGCGGACATAGTGGCTGGCAATATGGAGAAGCAACTTTTAGCGAAACGGATAGCTGAATTGGTTAGAGAACGAGGACTTCAACCAGAGCCCCAACCTTTGCCCTACGCTCAGCCTTTTCAGGACGAACCCGATGACGGAGTTCACGAACGGGTCAGGGCATTTTTGAAGGTTCAGGAAGGGTGCGACAAGTTCTGCACCTTCTGCATCGTCCCGTTCACGAGAGGGCAACCCAGAAGCAAACCGCTTGAGCAAGTGATTGAGGAAGCGGAGGAGTTGGTCTACGACTTCGGCTTCCCAGAAATTGTCCTGACGGGCGTTTGCTTGACCCTTTGGGGGCGAGAGTTCGGTTTGACCCTTGCAGACTTGCTGGAACGGTTGGGCGAAATTGAAGGGCTGAAGCGAATCAGGCTCAGTTCCCTTGACCCGCGAGACATAGACGAAAGGCTAATCCGCACTTGCTCGGAGTTGCCAAAGGTTTGCCATCACTTCCACATCTCCCTTCAATCGGGCGATGACGAAATTTTGCGGGCGATGGGGCGAGGTCATGACCGTGAACACTTCCGCAGGATAGTCGATGCTTTCCGAACAGCCATGCCCGATGCAGCCTTCACGACTGACATCATGGTTGGTTTCCCGGGTGAGACCGATAGCCACTTTGAGAACACCGTCCAATTCGTCCGAGAAATCGGCTTCATGAAACTGCATGTTTTCCGGTATTCGCCAAGACCCGGCACGAAAGCGGCAGAACTTCCCAACCCTGTGCCCCATGATGTTGCAGAGGAACGAGCAGCCAAATTGATTGAGGTGAGCAGGGAACTTTGGCAACGATTCGCCCAACAGTTTCTCGGCACGGAACAACTTGTTCTGGTTGAGCGTTGCTTTCAAATAGAGGAGAACGGCGGTGAAGGTAAGTTCATCGCTTCTGGTCTGACTGGCAACTACATCAGGGTTTGTTGGCACAGCCAAAAGCCCATCCCTTTAGGCACGATTTTGCCCGTCAAACTCGTAGGGCTGGACACGAGCGAAATTCGGGTTTGGGGAGAAGCCTTGTGCGGTTAGTTTTGTAAAGTTTTGTGGCAAAATTGAAATGCCAACGGGGCGACGAGTTCCCCCTTGGCGCTGGCGGTGGCAAAAAAAAGGAGGGGTTCTCAACATGGTGGCTGACATCAACTTCATCATGGTCACTGGGATTGCGACGAAGGATGCTGTCCTTCGCCGCCGTCCCTCCGGCGTTGTCAAGGCTGAGTTCAGCATGGAGGTCGCTCGCCCGTTCTTCAAAGCGAACGGGGAACCGATCTCGGACCTGTTCTTGGTTGATGTTTACGGACCGTTGGCGGAGCAATGCGCTCAATTCGTCAAGCAAGGCTCTCGCCTTTTGGTCATTGGCACTCTGAACAAAGAGAGTTTCGTCACCCGAACGGGTAGGCGTGAACACCTGACCGTCATTAAGGCGAAATTCGTCAAACCGCTGGGAGACCCAATCACTCAGATAGGCGATGTCACGATAGATGAGTTACGCAGGGACCTTTGGGGCGATGCAACCATTCACGCCTACCTTGATGCCCTCAAGGACATCTTCACCAAGGTGGAGAAGGGCTAATCAGGAAGGGGGCGACACCTTGTCGCCCCCTCAGTTTTCTCCCTCAAGGGAAAACCACAGCCCCGAAAGTCACGACTGACTCGTTTTGCCCCTCAACCGACTGGTCGTAATGCTTGACCTCCCCTTTAACCTCTCCCAAGACTTTGAGCATGACATAAACGGCTGGGTAGGCATCAACGCGCCGACTGTTCCGGTCAGCGTGGATGAGTGCGAACATTTTCTCACCGTCACCAGCAGCAACCCGCTCCAAGAAGAGTCGGTCTTCGGATTCCAGCCAACGAAGAATTGCTGGCGTAATCGGTTGCCTGTCACCAAACCTGAGTCCTACATGGCTCAAGTCAACGCTCGCGATCAAGGTAACTTTTTTGCCCCACTCCGACAAAGTTGTTCTAAGGGCTTCCACGAATTCTTTGACTTGGGGCAAACTCATGGGCGAATCGCCCGGCTCAACCAAGTGCTCAAATCCAGCGCAAATCAGTGGGACAATCTTGACTTCACCGAACAAGTGTTGAAGCCAAACAACTTGCAATTCAACCGAATGCTCATGTCGGTGCAGGAACTCGTCGGCGAAAAGGTCAAAACTGCATTTTTGGCTCAAAGCCTCAATGAACTCAGCATCCGTTCGGGCAAGTCCCAAAGGCGTGGCGAAGTCTTTCATAGTGGCAGCGAACAGGTTTTCCATCGGGTAGTGAGCGATGCCGAGGATGACGAACAAATCTGCTGGAGGCGATTCCGCCAAGTCCTTGTAAGCCCAAGCGTAAGTGGTTCCGCCACGAGAAAAATCAATGTGAGGCGCTACGATTGCTTTTAACGGCTGGGAGTATCTCAGCCCAGAAGGTCGCCCCGGTCCCTTCGGTGGCTCAAAGAAACTGTCAAGCAATTCTTTGAGGGTTTGACTGTCGGCTGGATAGGCACTGCCCGCTAACGCTGGGGGGCGAAAAGGGCTCTTGCGATAAGCATCAGTGGCTTCCATCAACGCTTCCCTAAATCGCTCGTTCTCCAGAAACAGGCATTCGTCTAATTGCCTCAGCAACCCTTCAATCTGGTCGCTCATCACAAATTCACCGGTCAAGCGCATCAGGTCAACCTGAATCTCCCTGAGCGTGCGCGTCCCGTCCAACAAAGCGAGGAGCAAACCTGCCTGCACAGAAACGACAAGCATTTTGTCGGTCAACTGAAGCGGGTCGCGCAAAAGCAGGTGCGGTCGTCCGTTGAACTGGACGGGAACGATGTCAATTGCCCTCAATTTCGGTTTACCTTCCATCTCAATGCCCCCTTAGCAGTCAATTTTGCCGACAAAATTTTGCGGCTNAAAAGCGGCAAGGGAAATGACAGCACAAAGGCAGCGACATGGGAAGCAAGTCGCTATACTTGGGTCTGGAGCATCGCAGCAAAACCGAGGTGGTCGAGATGCAGGAACGGGACAAACAAATTTTGAGGGAACTGGCGAAGAGGGTCGCTGAAATAGCTTCTGACGAAAAGCAAGAAGAGAAACGCCAACTTTGGTATGCCCACAACAGCCTAAAGCCTGTCAGACCGATGGTCCTGTGTTTCCCGGAAGGCGCGTGGGATGAACTTTTGCCCCAGTCCGTCCTTGAGTGCCAAGACCCGCTTGCTCGCTCGTGGGAATGGTCGCTGAGGGCAAGGATTTACATCGCCGAGCATTTCTGCACCGACGAAGTTATTGACAACACTTTCTCGGTCGGCTATGTCTACTCGGATACCGGTTGGGGGCGGTCACCAAGTTACATCAGGAGCGAGGCTTACAAAGGCGCTTACAAATGGGACCCGCCTATCAAAAGTTACGAGGATTTGCAAACCTTGCGCTACCCAGAGGTGCAAATTGACTTCCAAGAGACCGAACGGCGCTTGAGTTTGGCTCACGAAATTTTTGACGGCATTTTGGAAGTGCAACTCGGACGAGTTTCTGGTGGAGCATGGGGCTTATCGGAGAACTGGCTTTGCTGCGCGGTTTGGACCAAGTCATGATTGACATGTGCGAGGCGCCAGAGTTCGTCCACTCGGCAATGAACTTCCTCGCTGAAGGACGGTTGAGGTGGCTCAAGCAACTTGAGGAATTGGGCGTTCTCTCGTTGAACAACGGCAACCACTATGTCGGCTCTGGTGGCTTCGGCTTCACAAACGAATTGCCAGCACAGGATTTCAACGGCAAGGTTCGGCTGAAGGATATGTGGGGCTTTGCGGAGGCTCAAGAGGCTGTGGGAATTTCGCCGATGATGTTCGACGAGTTCGTCCTCTCGTATCAGGTCAGAATCCTTGAGCATTTTGGTCTCAACTGTTACGGGTGCTGCGAGCCTGTCCACAATTGGCTTGACTTGCTCATAGCCAAAGTCCCGAGGCTTCGCCGCATTTCGGTCAGCCCTTGGTGCGATAGGAAGATTGCGGCGGAGAAACTGGGCGACAAGTTCATCTACTCTTGGAAGCCACATCCTATCTGCGTTTCGGGGACAACTTTTGACCCAGACTGGATCAGGCGCTATATCCGCGAAACTTTGGAAATCGCAAAGGGCTGCATCGTCGAAATCATCCTCAAAGACACCCACACCTGCCACAACCAGCCTTGGCGGTTTGATGTTTGGACGAAAATCGCTATGGAGGAAGCAGAGAGGTTCGCTAACTGAATTGGCAGGAAAGACTAAGCCGCTTCAAGCAATTCTCTCAACCGCTGCAAGTTTTCCAAATGCTGAACTTCTGTTCCCGGCGTCTCTATGACGATGGGGAGTTGAGCGAATTTCGGGTGCGAAAGCAGGGTGCGAAACCCCTCCAAGCCGATTTGCCCTTTACCTATGTGCCAGTGCCTGTCAATGCGGCTGCCGAGGGGGTGAAGGGAGTCGTTGGCGTGAAGCAACTTGAACCTGTCCCATCCGATAGTCCCCTCAATCGTCCTCGCCAATTCCTCAACGCTTTCTGGCGTCCTAATTTCATAGCCTGCGACGAACAAGTGGCATGTATCAAGGCAAACCCCAACCCTCTCCTTGGGCAAGCCCTCAACAATTTCAGCCAGTTGCTCCAAAGTGTAGCCGAGGCAAGTGCCTTGCCCTGCAGTGTTTTCAATCAGCAAAGTGACTGGGAAGGGCAGGGAAGGCAGTCGGTCAAATAGCCAGTGCAGGCTCTCCCTCATCCGTTGAATGCCTTTCCGTTCGCCGATGCCCAAATGAGCACCGGCGTGGACAACCAGAAACGGAATCCCCAAAAGGTGACACCTTTGCATCTCTTCCAGCAGAGATTTTCGCGATTGCAAAAGCACATCGGGACGAGGTGAAGCCAAGTTCACGAGGTAACCTGCGTGGGCGATGAGCAACTTTATCCCCGTTCGTTCCCTCGCAGTTGTGAAAGTTGCGATAGTGGCATCGGAGAGGGGTGATGCCGCCCATTGGATTGGGGGCTTGACGAAAAGTTGAACGACATCGCACCCAATCCTCTGGGCGGCATCAAGAGCCGAAGCGATTTCGCCTTTCGTTGGCAAGTGAGCGCCGAGCAAAGGCATCAATTACCTACTCCCGCAACATGGAGTTCCCGGCGGTGCACCGGGCGCTTTGAAGGAGTGCCCACATTCGCACTCCATCATCGCGTTAGGATTGTCGATCCTGAAACCGCCTCCCATCAGTTCGTCGTCCTCGTAATCAATGACCGAACCTTGCACGAACGGAAGGCTGATTGGGTCAACGACGATTCTTATCCCGTGCGACTCAAACACGGCATCATCGTCGTTGACCTTCTCGGTTATCCCCAGACCGTATTGGAAGCCACAACAACCGCCTTGAGTGATGAACAGCCTCAAGGCAGCGTTGGGCTTACCTTTCTTCTCCATCACCAACTTGACAATCTCCGCAGCCTTTTCCGTCAAAGTGACCGGCGCATATGTCATCGTTTCTGCCATCGTCGTTTCCCTCCTTTCGGATTTGCGACGCTTAAAATTATGCGGCAATTGTGGCTTAAATGTTTGACAGGCATCATGCCAAGATTTCGTAAGCGTCCCAATCAATTGCGCCTTCGGGTCTGATGCCTTGCTCAAAGAAATCAACCAGCGCCTTCAAAGTCATCTCGCCAATTTGGAAGTAGCCGTAAAAGCCTGCACCGGCAATGTGAGGCGTGATGTAGCAATTGGGAAGGAAGCGCAAAGGGTGGTTGGGAGGGAGCGGTTCTGGGTCCGTCACATCCAAAGCGGCGAAAATCGGACGAGTTTGAAGCGCCCTCACCAAAGCATCCGTGTCAACGATTTTTCCGCGAGCCGTATTGATGAAAATCGCACCGTCCTTCATCAACGAAAAGTGTCGCTCGCCGATCATACCAACCGTTTCAGGCGTCAAAGGTGCGTGAAGGGAAATGAAATCGCTCTCGGCGAAAAGGGTTTCCAAGTCTGTCAAAGTCGCTCCCATTTCGTTTGCTTGCTCCGAAGTGACATACGGGTCATAAAGCAAGATTCGGACATCGCGATACGCCCTCAGCAATCGTAGACTTCTCGCCCGACGCGACTTGCCCCGATTATCCCGATGGTGCTGCCGTTTATTGTCGGGAAATTGGTTGGCAAACTTTTGTCCTTCCAAACTCCTCGCTCTCGAAAGGCTTGAATGTGCTCGTAAAGCCTGCGTGCCGCCATGACCATCAACGCTATCGTCATCTCGGCGACATTTACAGCCAACGCTTGAGCGCAACTTACGACGACGATGTTTCTGGGCACGCAAAATCGCTTGACAGTATCGTCGGGAAAGAGGAACTTGACCGAGCCAGCCATGTGGACGATGAGTCTTCAATCGGTCGGCGTTTTGCCAGACTTGCTCGGTGAAAGGTGGCGAACCCCATCCCGTTAGGACGGCGTCACAACCGCTGATTCGCTCAGCCAACTCCTCACTTGACCAATTTCGCTCTGTTTCGTTGGCTGAGACCTCAAACTTCCTCACAATTTCCTCCCATGTCTGAGGCTTCACCTTCATTTCCCGCTGACTTTTCGGCACAACACACAGAACGCGGACTTTCCCACCACCCATCCAAGTCACCTCTCAGCAGGCTTCTGAGCACAGGCACTGCATGATTTTTGGACTTGTTGGACTTGAACGCTCTCAAAACCTACCAGTTTATCGGTGGCTTGCTTGAGAAGCGCGCTATTCTTGTAGCGACAGGTTTTTCGCGGGATTGACGACAGTTATGCCCTCCTTCTCCGCCACCTGACATAGGGTTTCGTCAGCGCAAACGAAGAAGTCCAACAACCCTTGAGCCTTCAAATCCAACGCAACNGCTAACTGGAGGGCATCAAGGGTTCTTAGTGGCAAATTCTGACCGTGCCGCAGAAGTAGTGAAATAGCGTCCCATGTCAGCCACGAGACAAAAGTCTGGTTAGACGGATTATCAACGAGGGAAATGACTCGGTCGCTTCCCGCTTCCGGTTGGAAATACTTTGTGAAGGCGCTGGATTCAAGGAGCAGGTTCGCCATTTTTCTCAACTCTCCTCTCGCCCCTTGAGAATGTCCTGAGCCAAAGAACTTGACAATCTGCCCAAAATGCAGCGGACTTCTTCGGTGCTGACAGATTCGTCTGCCTCTCGAAGAATGTGAAGCCCTAATTCGCTGCGCCAGAATTCTCCCGTTGGGTCGTTTACGACTGAGGGAAGGGAGGTTTGTAATCGCTCATCCAGCCTCTGCTTGACCGCCTTTAAGGCGTCTTCAGGTAACTGGTCAAGGATGTTCAAAAGAGCCTCCAACGGGATTTGCACAGTTACTTGCTCCTTCTGCTGCGACATTTTTGTCACCCCTGTCGCATTCGTCGAACCTCGTTAGCAACTTTTGTTTTCAGTCTCTCGCCAACAATGCTAACACCTGCGATCATCAACTGCTAATTTCCTTGACGGGCGAAAAAGTGAGCCTGTGGATTGGACAAGGACCGAATTTGCGGATGGCTTCAATATGCTCGCGGGTCGGGTAGCCTTTATGCTTGGCGAAGCCGTAATGGGGATAGCGTTTGTCGTATGCAACCATCAACCTGTCTCGGACGACTTTGGCGACAATGCTCGCCGCACTGACCAGCGGACAAACTTCATCGCCGTCGACGATGAAAAGTGAAGGGATGCCCAAATCACCCAACCTGTCCCCATCCACCAACACCAAGTCAATTTGGGAAATGCGGTGGCGGCGAATTAGGTTTTCAATGGCTCGTTTCATCGCCAACAAAGTCGCTTGGCGGATGTTGAGGCTATCTATTTCCTGAGGCGACGCCTTGCCAATCGCAAACTTTGCACCGCATTGCCTTAGCAGGTGAAAAAGTTCCTCCCTTTCCTGCGGGCTCAACTTTTTGCTGTCCTGAAAGGGCGAAGGTTCAGCGAGCAAAATTTCATGCGGCAGCACAACCGCTGCAGCGACAACGGGACCTGCCAGCGGACCTCTCCCCGCTTCATCAATCCCAACGACAGTCAGCCCCATCTCCGTTAATTGCCTCAACCTGACAATTGCCACTTCTCGCGTCCATTTCTCCTTGCGAACCTCAGCCCGTTTCATCGCAAATCAACCTTCCGGTGGACACTGGCTTAACTTCAGCCTTTCCAATTTTAGGGCAACTTGGCTTGCGCCAAGCAAATCGTCGCAGCAGCAAAACAAAGAAGCGCGCACAAGAAAAGCAAGTTCGGGATGCCCCAAAGGGGCAAGAGGATTGCGCCNAAGATGAAAGCACCCAACGCTCCGCCAACCAAGTCNTAAGCGTAAGTNAAACCCGCTGCTTTGCTTTCATCAATCCCGCTTTGNCGCATAGCCTTNACCGTCAGCGGGAAAGCAGCGCCAACCAAGCCACCAAACAAAACCATGAAGCAACCGCACAAAATTGCAACTACGGCAGGTGGCAATTGAGGGAAGCAAAACACTAAGCCCAACCAAACGAGCGTTGAGGTTAAAGTTGCGATGGAGAGAAGAGCCAGAGCGCGAACCGAATTGCTTACTTCGTTCCTTTCAGCAACCAAAGCGCCAAGTGCCAAACCGAGCATAAAGAGTGCGAACAGCAAGCCGACTTGCAAGTAAAGTGTCCCGAAACGGGCTTGGAAGGTCAGCAAAACGGTCAATTCAGCCAACATTCCGGCACCGCTGATGACAACGATTGTCGTTGCTGGCGCTGCCCAATTTGCGGACCTTATTCGCCCAACGAGCCAGAATCCGAAAGGCAAGAGAGCGAGCAACCAAATTGACCAACGGGGCAGGAAAACGAAAAACTCCAAAAGTCGGGCAACTTTTTCGCTTCCCATCCTGAGCCACAAAAGGCTTGACAGAAAGTAAACGGTCGGGTTGATGTCGGAGTTGAGCCATTTGGGACGCAGCACTCTCGCTTGTTCCCGTTCCAGCGGGTTGAAGGGCAAACCCGTCTTCAGTTCGTAATTGACCCGCTCAACTTGAATTGGGTCGGTGAAGGCGAACAAGTTGATGCCTTCAAGCCCCCGCTCTTTCGCCCTCTGGAGCAATGTTTGTTCGTCAAGGGTCAACCTCGCTAACTCGTTGGGTGGCGAGGAATTCGCTGGGCATCGCCCCAACAAAGTCAAAGGGCTTGAAGGCACGACGAGGACCTCGCAAAAAGCCTTCAACATCGTCGCATAGACGCAATGGTTTCGGGCAAAATAAAGTTCGCCGAACCCGGCAGGTGGCTCACGCAAACCGTGAAGTGCGAAGACACCGCCGGGACGAAGAACCCTCAAAACCTCGGAGAAAAACTCTTTCGTGAAGAACCTGTTTGAGGCTGCAGTCGTCGGGTCGGGAGCGACAACGATGACGACATCGTAGGTTTGTCTGGCTTGCGAAATGAAGGAGCGCCCGTCGGCTGTGTATCGCCTCAATCTCGGGTCGGAAAGCAAATTCCGTTCCCTGTTCGGAAGCAACGAGAAGACGACTTGAGGAATCGTCGGGTCTAACTCAACCCAGTCAACTCCCACGACTTTCGGATGCTGAAGCGTCGCTTGAACCCAACCACCGAGCCCACCAATCAGGAGGACGCGCCTCGGCTTAGGGTGTTGAAGCAAAATCAAGTGAGCCAAAGAAGCCACATCGCCCTGATCGGGCAGGGTGAAAAGCAAGTGCCCGTTTTGGTAAACGCTCAACTGGTCGCTGAATTTGATGGCGGCGATTGAACCATAAGGCGAGGCAACCGAGTGAACCTCTTCGGCTGCGGGAAACATTGACTTCCAAAAAACTGCNTGAGTTTTTTGCTCAACGAGGGGAGCAAAAACGAGGCTCAAGCCAGCAACAGCACTGATCGCTGCACCAACCCAACGGGCGTTCGGGCGATGAAGCCAAAGCAACACTGACGAAAGAAGCAAATGCAACGCCAAAAAGAACGACGACAGGGAACTGTGGTCAAACCAACGGAGGAGCAAAAGGCTGAGCAACGCACCTGCAATTACTGCTCCAACGCTTTCGGCGATGTAAACCCCAGANGGGTTTGCGAATGAAGCGGCAAAGGCAAATTGCGCACCAACGATGAAGCAAANTGGAAGCAAAGTGGCAATTGTGACCGCTAACCATTGCGCTACGCTCAATGGCTCGCCCGGCGGGAGCGAAAAGAGGGTGCGGGAGAAACGAATCAGCCATAAGTCAAAGAAGACACTCACAGCCAAAAGGGCGCTCGCAACGCTGTAAGAAAGCGCCGGGTCTAACCTCTGACCTTTTCGGGTCAGCAACTTCGCTGCAGCGAAAGAACCAAATGCCACGAAGGTCAGCCAAGAGCCCAGAACGAAAGCGATTGTCAACTCTGTCCCTTCAGCCAGTGTCAGCAGTTCCCGAAGTAGGACAACCTGACAAACTTGTGAGACGCTACCGAGTGAAAAGAAGAGCCACGAACGCCTCATAGTTGCCAGATGCCCGGGATGCGAGTTTTGCATTTCGGGCAAATCCCCCGTTGAAGGTCGTTGGATGTGACTTTGAAGCCGAGCCTTCTGATCACTGCAGTTTTGCATTTCGGGCAGTAAGTGTGATTTGCGTCGTGTGGCGAGACATTGAAGAGGTAAACGAACTGCAACCCGACATCCAAAGCGATGTCGCGACATTGCTCCAAAGTTTGGATAGGCGTTCTCGGCAAGTTGCGGAGTTTGTATTCGGGCACGAACCGCCCGAAGTGCAGCGGGACTTGCGTGCCCAAGTTGCGCCGAATCCACAAGCACATCTCCCGAATTTGCTTCATGTTGTCGTTGAGTGTCGGGACAATGAGGGTCACGAGTTCAAGCCAAACGCCTTCGCTCTTGACAGTCACTATAGCATCCAGAACTGGCTTTAAGGGCGCGCCGACGACTTTGCGGTAAAACTCATCGTCAAACCCTTTCAACGCTACAGCGAAAGCATCCGTGACCTTACACCATTCGCGAATTGGCTCTCGGTTCATGAACAGAGCCGATGCGACGACATTCTTCAGCCCCTCGGATTTTGCCCGCTCCGAAATGTCCATCGCATACTCCCAGAAAACGACAGGCTCGGTGTAAGTGTAGGCAATAGACTTGTATTCCGTGTTCCTTCGCCTTCTTCACCGCTTCGGCAGGTGGCAGGTTGTAATTCCGCAATTGATCGGGGCGAACTTGCGATTGTTGCCAATTCTGGCAATAAAGGCAGCGAAGGTTGCAACCGGCTGTGGCAATGGACAAAGTTTGCGAACCTGGTAGGAAGTGATGCAATGGCAACTTCTCAATTGGGTCAACGCTGATGATGCAAGGGTTGCCGTAAGCCATCGTCAT
>JGI20132J14458_1000198_pt1 | contig 12106 bp, 11 predicted proteins | sample OctOCTMetagenome_FD_14458 | JGI IMG/M metagenome (IMG submission 14458)
AGGTGAGCGAAGATGGGAAAGCGACTTTTGATTTTCGCCATCTTCTTCCTTTCACTCCTTGCCTTCACCATCTGGCGTGCCCAACCGCCCTTTCGCTTGCACCGAAAACTCCTCGCCAAGTTGCCTTATGTGCCTGACAGGTTGCTCATCACTGACCTTGATGATGATGGTCATCCTGAAGTGACGGCAATTCTCGGGGATAAGCCACCTATCTGGGTTCGCTTCCCGTTTGACAAACCTTCTCGCCTTCGCTTTGAAAACTGTCGGGCAATTCAGATGTTGGTGTGGCGTTGTCAATTCGTCCCGAAAGCCCTGCCTGTCTTGACGGCGGACGGGCGTTTGCGACTGCTGAGATGGAAGGACGGAAAAGCAAAACTTGAACCTTTGCCAAACCTTCCCGATGTGCCAATGGAAGGCGCGTTTATCGCTCAAGGGGAGGGCACGGAGACGGTTTTCTTGGGTGTTTACCGAGGCGAAAATGTTTGGGTATTCATCTTGTCGCCACAAGGTGAGTGGAAGTTTGCCTCTCGGTTTAAAAGTCGGGAAATTGATGACCTTGCTGACTTAGACAGGGATGGCTTTTGGGACGCTCTTTGCCTTAATGATGCGGATGCAGATGCTTGGGTTTCTTGGGGCGGGCGAGGAGAGGAAACGGTTTTGGGCGATTGGTTGCGTTATGGTTACCCAAAGATCATCGACTTGGATGGTGATGGATGGACGGAAATCGTGATGGCGGATGAAGATAAGCGGTTGAAAATCTGGCGGTTTGACCGAAGGGAAAGAAGGCTGAAGGTCGTTGCCGCTTCGCCACCTTTGCCTGTCACTTGGGCTGACTTCTACTTTTACTTGCGCCTTTTTGACTTGGATGGCGATGGACGGAAGGAAATTGTGGAGGCAGACATAAGCGGAAATTGTTGGGTCTTTCAGTGGCGGGATGAAAAGTTGAGGATGTGGCAAGGGAAAGCAGGGCTTAAAGAGGTTGGGGTGTATTGGGAGCAAGTAAAGTTCGGTGACCATTTAGCACTTTGCATCTCCCAATCCCGCCCTGTCTGGCTTTTTTCGCCTCGCATTTGGCTTGAAGGTGGGAAGTTGAGATGGCAGTTTTGGAAAGTTGTTTGGTTCAGCGTCTTTTGTTTGCTTCCGAAAGGGGAAAAAGCCCTTTCTCCTTCCAACTGGCGATTTCAGGAAGCGCCTTTTGAACTTTGGTTTGCAGGTGACATAGATGGTGATGGCAGCGATGAAGTGGTTGGTTACGATGACAGATGGCGTTGTTGGAGGCTTTACCGTGCGGAGGTGACGGAGGCAGGAGAGTTGAGATGGCGTGATGTTTTGCTGGGCAGGGAGAAACCGAAGGCGTTTGCGATGTTGGTTGACGGGGAGCATCGTGGTTTGGTGGTAGGTTGGGAAGATGGCAGGTTAGAGTTGCTGATGATGGAAAGCAGAAGGTAGCGGGCAGTGAAATTTGGAGGCAAGCGAATGAAGTCGCTTTATTTGCCAAACTGCTTTGCGAAAGCATCGTAGAGGGATTGAGCAATCTTGCGAGCGTTTTCTTTGGCTTCTGGTGTCTGTTCGGGTCCATTCAGCCGCTCAATGACGAAGCGATAGGAAACTGTCAAGGTTTCGCCCTTTTTGAGGGTTCGCCGGAAGAAAAAGCCGAACCGACCGTAGTCCCGCCAAGAGAGTTCTTCGGTCGGGTTCGTGGGAGCGTTCAGAATTGTGCAGGCATACCAGTTTTTGCCGATGGGGAAAACAAGCCTTGCCCACTTCAGTTCTTTGCTGACCACTCGCCCGCCATCGCCGGGCAGTTGCGGCTCCCAGATGTAACTTGTCTCTTTCCGCCGCTCTGCCACTTCGTTCGCTACTCGGAAATGGATTCCTGCATGGTGACAATCGCCATCAAGGGTTAGGTCTCGCTCAGCGACCAAAGTGAAAGTTGCATCAATTTGAGTTCTCTTCCCGTCAGGGCGCGAGACGACCAACTTGCGCTTTTCTGTCAAAAGCAAATCGCTTCCGTTCTCATCCTTTCGTGCCGAATGCCAAGTTATTGTTGCTGCGATGATTGCACTTTCGTCAGTGGCGCGGAGTTCGTCCAACCGCTGTAGCCTGATTTGAGTCCCTTTCATGTGCCACAAGTCGTCAACTCCCAACTCCGAGCGGATTTGGTTCCAGCCGATGAAAATGCCGCGATGGTGGGGGTAGAGTCCGAAAGGTTTCCCATCGGCTGTCATGCCTGAGTTGGTCAAAAGTTCTCCATCGTCACCATAGACATGCAAGTAAACCTTTGCTTGCCCTTCGCCGTAGATTAGGGCAGCAAGCGGTCGACCGTTGTAGCGGACTTCGACTTTACGCACAGGTAACTCGGGATTGGCACCATCTACAACTTGCCACTTTCGAACTTGGGTCTCAAAAACAAAACTCAGCAAGCACACCGAAAGCAAGCACAACCTCAAACCCGACATAGCCATCACCCCTTGACATCCGCGCTGCCTAAGATTATGACCCGCATGAGTGACCACCGAGAAAAATTTTGCGAACTCAAAGGCACGGTGGGAATTTCCGCATCAATGTGGTCAGGGACAATAGGGCACATAAATGTCAGGCTTTGCGCAAAGTGGCACAAAGTTTAGGGATTTTTCCCGACAGCACTCACCCAGATCGTCAGAAGATTTTAAATGGCGAACGGCGCATCCTGAAACAGGAGGCGCAAAGGGATGAACCTAAAACGAAAGCCGATCGTCGAGCCGCCTTACAAGGTTCGTGGGAGAGTGATAATCCACGAAGAGCGGTGCAAGGGATGCGGTTTTTGCATTGAGTTTTGCCCCAAGGGAGTGTTGGCGGCGTCGCCAAAGTTCAACTCCAAAGGCTACCATCCACCATACGCAGCGAAGCCCGATGAGTGCGTGAACTGCAATCTTTGCTTTCTCGTTTGCCCAGAGTTTGCCATCTACTCCATCCCAGCCGATGAACGCGAAATTCGCGTCGTCTTTGCGCCTTCTGTTCCTGCAACTTTGGCTGAAGTCGCGGGCGATGAATGAGAGGAGGGTTTAGCCTTGACAGCAAGAGTGCAGACGAGGAGAAGACGACCAGCGGTTTTGACGGGAGAACACTTCATGCTCGGTGACTTCGCTTGCGCTGAAGGGGCACTTGCTGCCGGTTGCCGCTTCTTTGCCGGTTACCCGATCACACCATCAACGGAAGTCGCAGAACGAATGGCTGAAAGACTTCCCGAAGTTGGCGGCATCTACATCCAGATGGAAGACGAAATCGCTTCCATTGCTGCAATCATCGGAGCGTCATGGGCTGGAGTTAAAGCAATGACAGCAACATCCAGGTCCTGGCTTCTCGTTGATGATGGAGAACATCGGGTTGGCTGTGATGTTTGAGACGCCTATCGTGATAGTCAATGTCCAGCGCGGCGCCCCTTCCACCGGGCTGCCAACTCGTCGGTCAGGGCGACATGATGCAAGTTCGTTGGGGTTCGCACGGGCACTACGAAATCATCGCTCTTGTTCCGTGGTCGGCGCAAGAGTGCTTTGACTTGACGGTGCGAGCCTTTAACCTCGCAGAAAGGTTCAGGGTTCCGGTCTTTGTCATGACCGATGCGGAAGTTGGACACTTGACGGAAAAAGTCGTCATCCCGCCTGCAGACCAAATCCCTATCGTGAACCGAAAGAAACCCACCGTCCCGCCAGAGAAGTTCAAAACCTACGAACCTGACGAGGATTTGGTGCCGCCGATGCCGAGTGCTGGTGAGGGCTATCATGTGTTCGCCGAAAGTTTGACCCACGACGAACGGGGCTATCCCGTCATGACCGGAGAAGCCCACGACAAATTGGTGCGAAGGTTGATTGAGAAAATCAAGCGCTACGAGGACGAAATCGTTGATTGGGAGGAACGGGATGTTGAGGGAGCGGAAGTCGTGGTGCTCTCTTACGGGATTTCAGCCAGAATAGCGACGAGAGCGGTTGCTGAAGCGAAAGAGAAGGGCTATCAAGGTCGGATTCTTCCGCTTAATAACTGCTTGGCCGTTCCCTGAGAAGCGGGTGCGAGAAATCTCAAAGCACATCAAAGGCTTCGTCGTCCCAGAACTCAACTACGGTCAAATGGCGAGAGAGGTTGAGCGTTGCGCAAGGGATAACTGTCAAGTCGTGGTCGTCCCGCACGCAGGAGGGAAAATGCACGATCCAAAGACATCCTTGAAGCCATTTTGATGGTGGCAAAAGGTAAGCCTCCGAAAGGGGATTGAAGGCAATGGCGCGAATAGGCGTCTTCGTTTGCCATTGCGGTGAAAACATTGCGAGAACGGTTGATGTGGCGAAGGTCGCCGAATTCGCATCAAAGTTGCCGGTGTCGTTTACTCAACCCACTATGTTTACATGTGTTCCGAACCTGGGCAGAAACTCATCCGCGACGCCATTGCCGAAAAGAACCTGACTGGTGTCGTTGTCGCTGCTTGCTCCCCTCACCTGCACGAACGGACATTCCGAAACGCTTGTCAGATGGCGGGGCTTAACCCATACCTTTGCGAAATGGCAAATATCCGCGAGCATTGCTCGTGGGTTCACCGAGACCGAGAAGTAGCGACGGAGAAGGCGAAGGAATTGGTTGCGTTCATCGTTGAAAAGGTGAAACGCAACAAGCCGCTGAAACCTGTCCGCCTTCCCGTGACGAAGCGAGCCTTGGTCATCGGTGGTGGCATCGCAGGCATTCAAGCAGCCCTTGACTTAGCGGAAGCAGGCATTCCCGTCACCCTTGTTGAGAAGCAACCGTCAATCGGCGGCAACATGGCTCGCCTTTCTGAAACATTCCCGACCCTTGACTGCGCTCAGTGTATCCTGACCCCACGAATGGTTGAGGTCAAGCAACACCCGAACATTGAGTTGCTCACATACAGCGAGGTCGTTGATGTTTCGGGCTATGTGGGCAACTTCAAGGTCAAAATTTTGCGCAAGCCAAGGTATGTCCGCGAAGATTTGTGCACCGGTTGTGGCGATTGCGCTTCAGCCTGTCCCGTTGATGTGCCCAACGAATTTGACCGCAACCTTAGTTGGCGGAAGGCTGTCTATTTGCCCTTCCCTCAAGCAGTCCCGCAAGTTTACACCATTGACGCCGAACATTGCCTGAACACGCCCAGGATGTTCCCACTGGTTTGCGAGCGTTGCTATCAAGCATGCGCACCGAAAGCCATCAACTACGATGACAAGCCCCAAATCATTGAGCGGGAGGTCGGCGTCATCATCTTGGCGACAGGCTACGAACTCTATCCGCCTGAAAAAGTCCGTGAATATGGCTACGGCAAGCATCCAGACATCGTTGATAGCCTTGAGTTTGAGAGGCTGCTTTCGGCGTCAGGACCAACGGGCGGCGAAATCCGTCGCCCATCCGACGGTAAAGTCCCCAAGGAGGTCGTCTTCATCCAATGCGTCGGTTCGCGTGACCCTGCAAACGGCGTCCCTTACTGCTCCAAGATTTGCTGCATGTATACGGCAAAGCACGCCTTGCTATACAAACGCAAAGTCCCTGACGGGCGAGCCTACATCTTCTACATGGACATTAGGGCTGGAGGCAAAGGCTATGAGGAATTCATCCGACGGGTGATGGAAGAAGAGCGCGTGCTCTACATCCGAGGGCGAGTCGCAAAGGTCATACCGGAAAACGGTAAGTTGCTCGTTGAAGGCATTGACACTTTGAGCGGGCAGCGAATTGAAATTGCAGCCGATATGGTCGTTTTGGCGATGGCAATCGTTTCCAACAGCAACGAACTGGTGCAGAAACTGAGAGTCGCGACGGACGAATACGGGTTCGCGCAAGAGGCTCACCCGAAACTTAGACCCGTTGAAACTTTGACTTCGGGCGTTTTCGTCGCTGGCGTCATTCAAGGTCCGAAGGACATCCCAGAAACGGTTGCACAAGCCAGCGGCGCTGCCGCCAAAGCCTTGACTTTGCTCGCAAAGGATGTCCTTGAACGAGAACCCACGATCGCTCAAGTCAACGAGCAAACATGTGTCGGGTGCTTTGAGTGCCAGCGTGTTTGCCCATACGGTGCAATTGAGCGGCGAGAAATTCGCGATCGTCAGGGCAACTTGATCAAGGTCGTTGCCAGAGTCAACGAGGGCATTTGCGAGGGCTGCGGCGCTTGCGTGGTCGCGTGCAAGAACAAGAGCATGGACTTAGCCGGTTTCGCCGAGGAGCAAATCTTTGCCGAACTTGCAGCGGTCATGTGAGGTGAAACGGAGATGTTGCCAGAACACGCAATCTTGTTTGAGCCGCTGCAGGTCAGAAAATGGACCTTGCGCAACAGAATCGTTTGCCCTCCGATGGTGACGAATCGCGACATCGTGAGCGATGACGGGATTGAGTGGTATCGCCGGATCGCTCACGGTGGCGTCGCTTTGGTCATAGTTGAGGCAACGAGGACGACGAAGTTTGAAGACGGCACATTGAACGCGAGGAACTTGAGCAGGCTCGCAGAAGCCATAAAGCGTGAGGGCGCTGTCGCCGCAATCCAACTTTTCATGGCTCCCGTTGACGGTCGCAACTCGCCTGATGAGTTGACGAGAAGCGACATCCGCTTGAGCATTGAGCGTTTCAAAAAGGCTGCGCTTATTTGCAAAGAAGCGGGTTTCGACGGCGTTGAGCCGCACGGCGCTCACGGTTTTTTGCTCAACCAGTTTTTCTCCCGCCGAACAAATCACCGAACCGACGAGTATGGCGGCAGCCTTGAAAACCGAATGAGGCTCGGGTTGCAAGTTGTTCAAGCAATCAGGGAAGCGGTCGGTGACGATATGCTCGTCCTTTACCGGCACACCCCGAAGGAGTATGAAGGCTACACCGTTGATGAAAGCGTGGAATTTGCCAAGCGGCTTGAGGAAGCGGGCATTGACATCTTGGACATTTCACCTGCCAGCGAGAACGCTCCAGCGGATTTAGCGGCGCCGTTTAAGCAAGCCGTTCGGGTTCCCGTCATCGCAGTCGGCAAGATGGCACGCCACGCGAGAGCCGTTGAAGCCTTGCGGGAAAAGCGAGCCGACTTGATTGCTATTGGTCGCGGGTTAATTGCCGACCCATTCTGGGCGCTCAAAACCAAGATGGGTCAACTTGACAAAATCATTGAGTGCCGATACTGCAATGAAGGATGCTATGGCAACTTGCGTTCGGGCAAACCCATCGAGTGCGTCCAACACGCGGAATTGGGCGAATTGTTGCTCTGGGGGTGAGGAAGATGAAGGACAAAGTGACGAGGCGGAAGTTTTTGAGGGCTGCGGGGATGACTGCGGTCGGTTTGCCCATCGTTTTTGCCTTGAATGAAAGTTTCGCAGTTGAGTTGAGCGGCTTGGAGCGGCAAAGGGCGAAACCTAAACCTTTTGTCCGAGCGGTTTTCGTCAGGCTACCAACACCTTGGTGGATGGGCTGGCCGGGTGCCGCTTATCCCGTTGAGAGAAGGGAACGAGAGATTTCCGCTGAACTGCGGCGAATTGCGAACGAGGTCGGCGTTGATTTGGTCATTGAACCGAAGTTCATCGCCACAGCCGAGGAAACGAACCGATTTATTGAGAGGCTCAAAACTGACCCGCCTGATGCCTTGCTCGTCGTCTTGCACCACATCTACCTTTGGAACTTGGTTGAAGCCCTTGTCGGCTCGGGAGTTAAGACCATCATCTACGCCCCTGTTGGCACCGCTTTCATCGGTCCGATGCACGCTTTCGCCAACAGACCAAAAGTCTGGTATGTCTCGTCAACGGACTTGACGGGAGTAAAGCAAGCGTTGAAGGCAATCAAGGCGGGACGGTTGATGCGCGATAGCCGGATGGCGGTCATTTGGGGCGATAAGGAAGAGCGAGCAAGGGTTGAGCCGTTGGGGACGGAAATCGTCACTGTGCCGGTGAAACGCTATGTTGAGGAGTTCAACAAAGTTTCGCCCGACGACAAGCGCGTTCGCGCGTTAGCTGAAATGTATCGCAAGATGGCGAGGAAGATTGTTGAGCCGAAGGAGCAGGACATAATTCACGCGGCGCGAACTTACTTCGCTCACCGCAACATCATGGCAGCCTACGATGCCGACGCTGTGGCAACCGATTGTCTCCCGCTCGTCGCCAACAAACAAGCGCCGCCACCGTGTCTTGCCTTCACTCATCTCAGGGACGAAGGTTTCCCCGCTGGTTGCGAAGCAGACCGAGACGCGACCTTGACATTGATGCTCACCCAATACTTGCTTGACCGACCCGGCTTTATGGGCAACCCCGTCCCCGACACGGTTCGCCATGTCCTAATCACTGCCCATTGCACTTGCCCGCTCAAGTTGGGCGGTTTCGCTTCCAAGCCAGCACCTTTCATCTTGAGAAGCCATGCTGAATCCGACACAGGCGTGTCAATGCAAGTCCTTTGGGAAGTCGGGAAGCGAGCGACAGTCACCCGATTCCTCGGTCCCAACAACTTGATGGCTGGGGCTGGAACTATCGTTGAGAACTTGAACACGCCGCCTTGGGGTGGTTGCAGGACTTCTGTCGCTGTGAAATTGGACGATGCGCCAGACATCCGAAAACTTCGCGGCTTCCACCATCAGGTTCTCGTTCTGGGTGACCATGTTGAGTTGTTACGCTGTTTCGCGCAACTTCACGGCGTTACGCCACTCACCGTCACGGCAGCAGCGGAACTGATACGAGAGCGCTACNCCTTTGGCGCNCGNGACAGTTCATGCTGCTGAGGTTGAAGNGGGAGCACTAATTGGCGTCTCTTGACGCCGGCAGGGAGCGCCCCTGAGGGCGCCAATCAAGGAGGTGGTTGAAATGGCGTTGACGGCAAAAGACATCATGACGAAGCGAGTCGTAACCGTGTCACCTCGCACCACTGTCAAGGAGTTGACCGAGTTGTTGGCAGCGAAGAAAATCAGCGGTGTCCCAGTCGTTGATGAGCAGAAGCGAGTCATCGGCATCGCCACCGAAGCGGATGTTTTGGCTCACTCGGGCGCCAAGACCGTTGAGGAAATCATGACGAAGCGCGTTATCAGCGTCAAGCCAGACACACCCGTGGAGGAAATCGCCAAGTTGCTTGCGAAGAAGAAAATCAAGCGCGTTCCCGTCATTGACGAGAAGGGCAAGTTGGTTGGCATCGTCAGCCGAGCCGACATCGTGAAGGCATTTGCTGGAAAGTAGCGAAGCCTAAAGGGGCAGCGAGAAAATCGCTGCCCCTCCCGAATGTAGGAGCAGCGTCAGCCGCGAAGAAATTTGTAGGAGCGGCGTTAGCCGCGAAACCCTAAGAGGGTGATAGGGCAATGGCAAACGAAGTGAGGGAACGAAACTGGGAACCGAAAATCGTGGCTTTCGTTTGCAACTGGTGCACTTATGTGGGCGCTGATGCTGCTGGGACGAGCCGAATGCAATATGCGCCCAATGTCCGAATCATCAGGTTCCCCTGCACGGGTCGGATTGACCCTTTGTTCATCATCCGCGCGTTTCAACACGGCGTTGACGGAGTTATTGTCTCAGGTTGTCATCCCGGCGACTGCCACTATGTCAGCGGCAACTTGTTGGCGAGGAGGCGTTGGATTGTCTTCCGCAAACTCATGGACTTTCTGGGGTTGGACTTGAGGCGGTTGCATTTCGCATGGGTGAGCGCTACCGAAGGAGCGAAGTGGGCTCATTTGGTCAACGAAATCGTTGAAGAGGTTCGGCAGGCAGGACCTGCCCCGACTTGGGCGATGCCCACCAACGGGGCAACCCAAATTGAGGCTTCATTGCCAGAAATTGGTCTGCCGCCATCGCCGCCACCAGAATTGACATCACAGATTCGCGAAATCGCAAAGCAATTGCTTGGGACAGGAGAGGTGGGCGTCGTCGGTTACGAGAAAGCGACAGGAGCGAGGGAAGGCGCGGCGACGCCCACCTTTGTCAATAAGCCTGAAGATGCCGACCGACTCATCTTTAACGAACACTGCATCCACAACCTTGCAGTCTACTTGACCAACCCGCTGGTCAAAAAGTTCGGCAAGGTCGGCATAGTGGCGAAAGGCTGCGACATCCGCTCAATCGTCGGGCTCATTCAGGAGAACCAAATCAAGCGGGAAGATGTCTCCATCATCGGCGTCGTGTGCAACGGCGTCGTCGTTAATGGCAGGTTGGCAGATAAATGCGTCGCTTGCCCAGTGAAAGTCCCGCACATTTACGACCATCTTGTAGGCGACCCCAGCAGCGTTCAAACGACGGCTTCCGAACATCCCCTTGACGCCCAAATCGCTTACTTGGAAAGCCTTTCGCCCGAAGAACGGTGGAATTTCTGGATGCCGCAATTTGCCCGCTGCATCCGTTGCTACGCTTGCCGCGCCGTTTGTCCGCTCTGCTACTGTCAACCTTGCATCGCCGAAAAGCACCGACCTCAGTGGATACCGACGAGCCCGCACCCGCAAGGGAATTTGGCTTGGAACATCATTAGGGCATGGCACTTGGCTGGTCGGTGCGTTGGCTGCGGTGAATGCACTCGCGTTTGCCCCGTTGGGATTCGCCTTGACCTTTTGAACCGAAAACTGGCGATTGAAGTTGAACGGGCGTTCAATTATCGCCCCGGCTTTGACCCTTCAGCGCCAACGCCTTTGTCAACCCATCGCCCCGACGACAAGGAAGACTTCATCCGTTGAACTGGAGGGTCAGGCTCCTGCCTGACCGTTGATAAGGAGGCAAGAAACTATGTTGCGGAAGCGATTGACGAGAGAAAACCTGAACAAGTGGATTGACGGTCTGGTTGCGAGCGGTTTGAGGGTCATCGCACCCGTCCGAGAACGGGACGGGGGACGAGGGGCGAGGGACGGGAAAGGAGGACTGACACTCTTCAGACCGATAACCAGCAGTGCCGAAATCGCTACCGACTACACCAAAACCGATTTGCCCTTCAAAGAGTGGCTCTTCCCGCCCACCGAAGTTATCCTGCACTACCGCATCGTTGACGGCGAGCCTGTGCTTGAAGACCCAGAAGTTGATGCCACGAAAACCGTTGCCCTTTTCCTTCGCCCGTGCGATGCAGCGGCGATCCCTATCCTTGACAGTGTTTTCGGTGGCGATTACGAGGACGAGTTCTACATGACGAGAAGGCGGAACTTGACGGTTGTCGGGTTATCGTGCACTGAGCCACAACCTGAGTGCTTCTGCGCAGCCGTCGGGCTCTCGCCGACTTCCGAGGCAGGAAGCGACATCTTGCTCACTCCTGTCGGTGACGAGTTTCTCGTTGAAGTGCTGACGGAAAAGGGCGAGCAGTTGGTGAACCAATACGCGGACTTGTTTGCCGACGCCGGCGATTTGACGAAGGAACAAGTGACCGAACAAGCAATCGCCAAAATGCTGCGGAAAGAAAGTCTGCCCACTTTTGCCGAGACTTATTCCGAGTTGTTTGAGCATCCCGTTTGGGAGGAAATCGCCCGCAAATGTTTGGGTTGCGGGGTCTGCGCCTATTCGTGTCCGACTTGCCACTGCTACGACATCGTTGACGAGGCGACTCTTTTTGAGGGCGTTCGGTGCCGCAACTGGGATTGTTGCGGTTTTGCCCTTTTCACCTTGCACGCTTCAGGTCACAACCCGCGCCCAACACAAGCCCACCGCTACAGGCAACGGGTTCTGCACAAGTTCGCCTATTTCCTTCAAACCTACGGGCGAAACATGTGCGTTGGCTGCGGGCGATGCGTCATCAAATGCCCCGTCGGCATGGACATCTACGAGGTCGTCCAGAAAGTCGCTCAAGCAAGTGAGCGTGTAGGCGTGTAAGGGTGCAAGCGCGTAAGCGTTGTTCCAGCACGCTTTCAATGAATGCACGCAAACAAAACGGAAGGGTGAGCAGAGATGGTGACGGTGACTGCAACTGGGATGGCGATGCCGCGTGAGACGGTGAAAGTTTCGCGCAACATTTACAAGCCCTACTTGATGACCATCGTGGACATGAGGGACGAGACCCACGACACTCGGACTTTGAGGCTTCAGTTCAAAGACCCAGAGGTAGCCTAAACTTTTGACTGGAAGCCGGGTCAGTTTGCCCAATACTCGGTCTTCGGAGTCGGTGAATGTGTCTTCACGATTGCCAATTCGCCGACGAGGAAAGGCTACATTGAGTGCACCTTCCGCCAAGT
>JGI20132J14458_1000199_pt1 | contig 12101 bp, 15 predicted proteins | sample OctOCTMetagenome_FD_14458 | JGI IMG/M metagenome (IMG submission 14458)
TGAGGGGGCTTAGGCTACAACTTCGTAACACAACCCAGAGACTTGAGGTAGCCTAGGCCATCCTATTACGCTGCGATCTCCTAGAAGAGTATGCTAACGCTATAGCACAGCTAGCAATAGTAGAATCGCTAACAAGCACCTCAACATACAAAACTAGGAGCTGAGGCTAGGCGGGAGGATGAACTGAAAATCCGGGTAAAACCCTAGAGGATGATACCATGAAGCAGGGAACATGTGTATGCCCATACTGTGGAGCTAATATATCAACGAGAGAACTTGCTAAAACACATGTTAAGCAAGTTCATAGGGATAAGATACAAGAACTCTTATTAAAGATCCTCAAACGTAGGCTTAGGAATTTAATTAACAAAGGCATTAACCCTGAAGAATGGGCTGCTGGGTACATAGTAGCAATGTTTTACTCTGAGGTAGATAGTACGTTTTAGATAGCATCCCGATCCATAAAACTAATCATATCAGGATGCATTGGTATGAACATGGAGATGTAAGAGTATATGAGAGCGGGAAGCCATTCATATGGGATGAATATGAATCAATCATATGCCTGTGCCTTGACGCGGCGGAGGTCCGGGGTTCAAATCCCCGCGGGCCCACTAGATTTATAGATATAAAACCAAATAGATCAATAGATCAGAAGAACCTATGAACATTGATGGAAAAGAATGGAAAAGCCTCTCCTTAAAGTAGAGAAGAGAATTAGCCTATGTAGAGGCTCTCAATAGTGATGTTAGGATATGGAAATAAAATTACAATATATTATGATCTGACATATTATTTATTCAAGCTAGATCTTTCTTCCTCCTTCGATATCTTGGGAAATGTTTCTCTAAGTTTCTTTTCAGCTATAGCGTATGCCTCCTCCAATACCTTCTTAGCTTCTTGGGTAGCTTGGGGGCTATACCATGTAAATGGTGCTGTATACTCCCCTGATTCCGTTATTACTTCTTTTAAGCCGTTTTCTATCATCTGAACCTCTAGCTCCATACTTGGTATGAGACCTCTGAAAACCCCTCTGATCTCTCTTAGGGCTGCTATTGCTGGTCCTAGCGACTCTGCCGCCTGTCCGATGGCTAGATAGTTTTCTATTTTGAGGGTTATCTCCTCTACTATATATCTAAAGGCTGTCATATGTCTAAGAACCGATCTTATCTGGCTAACCTCTCCAGCGATTATTCTAGCTCTAGCATCATCCCCAATCGAGGTTAGCTCTACCACCTTGTTGAAGAGCTGTTTCTCTCTCTCCTCTAGCCTAGAGATATATGTGTCGATTCTCGATAATAGGCTTCTTAGCATGATCAACACGGATTCGGCCTTCTCACGCTTCTTTCTATCAAGAGCCCTAGCCCCTGAGCCAAATAACCCCCTACCTAGGATGTTCATGAGCCCCACCTAAATAGAAAATTAGATATATATCCCCCTTATATAGCCTAGGGGCCTTAAGCAATATTTAAGTAGCGCGGCCTTAAGAGCTTCTGAAACCGTATTCATATAGTGATTACGCAGCGATAGGTGGGGTGGTATGAAGACGGTGTATACCAAGGATCTGCTTAGGATTGGTATAGATGGAAATCGATATAGAATCTGCGGTTGGATCGATAGGATAAGGGATCTCGGTAGGGTTAAGTTCGCTATATTAAGGGATAGAGAAGGTTCTATACAGATCGTTGGAAAGGCTGGAGAAGTCTCTCAAGAGGTTTTAGAAGCGATAGCCTCACTCGATAGAGAGGATGTGGTATGCGTAACTGGGACTCTTAGGAGAAATCCACAGGCCCCCGGCGGTGCCGAGATAGCTGCTGAAAAAATAGAAGTCATATCAAAGGTGGTCGAGCCCGCACCGATAGAGGTTGGAAGCTCCCTCCAATCAGATCTCTCGACGAGGTTGAGGTGGAGGTGGCTTGATGTTAGAAACCCCAGGGTAATGGGGATATTCATATTAGAGGCCGAGGTTGCCAATGCATTTAGAGAATACTTCAGATCAAACGGTTTCATAGAGATCTTCACACCAAAAATAGTTGGGGGGGCCACGGAGGGAGGGGCAGAGGTATTCCCCGTGGTATATTTTGATAGACAGGCCTTCTTAGCCCAGTCACCTCAGTTCTATAAACAGATGGGTGTGATAGCTGGTTTTGAGAAGGTATTCGAGATAGGCCCTGTATATAGGGCTGAGAAGCACCATACCGTGAGGCATCTAACGGAATATCACTCGATAGACTATGAGGTAGGCTTTATAGAGGGGCTTGAAGACGTGTTAAAGGTAGCTGAGGGGGCCTTCAAATATGTGATCGAAAGCGTCCTTAGAAATAGTAGGACAAGGGAGATCATAGAGAGCTATGGAGCATCAGATATACTAGTACCCAAGGAGTTTCCCAGAATAACCATGAGGGAGGCCTATAGGGTGCTGGAGGGGATGGGTAAGAGAATATCGTATGGAGAGGATCTAGATTCTGAAGCTGAGAAACTGCTATGGACATATGCTAGGAAGGAATATTCCTCGGACTTTATATTTGTCACAGAATACCCCTGGAAAGTAAGGCCTTTTTATGCTATGAGAAAACCTGGAGAGCCAGAGTGGACCCTAAGCTTCGACTTGCTATTCAGAGGGTTAGAGGTAGCTACGGGGGGGCAGAGGGAGCATAGATATCATATCCTAGTTGAGCAGGCAAGAGAGAAGGGGTTAAATCCAGAGAACTTCTGGTTCTACCTAGAGTTCTTCAAATATGGAGCCCCACCCCATGGTGGGGCGGGAATAGGCCTTGAGAGGGTTGTGATGCAAATACTCAAGCTACCAAATATAAGGGAAGCTAGACTACTCCCGCGAGATCCCGAGAGACTCTTCCCATAAATCTATTGAAAAATCTATTTCATAATTATAAGCTCTATGAAACCTGCTTTCATTCTAACTTGGATCTTATTTGGATCTGGTTCGAAAGGTAGATCATATCTTAACCTGTATCCCTTAATAGGGTGTGGGCTAGGCCTTATAGTGCTTAGGGCTCTGATCTTATCCCTAAATATCTTTACCTTAAGCTCTATAGTTTTCTTTATACTACTCACCTCTCTTTATCCCCACAAGGAGCATCTATGATAAATCTATATCCCCCTTCAATTGGTACTTATAGTATATAGTGGTTCTAAATAGCCCTCCTGATCTTGAGATGCTCTGAAGAGAAATGAGACGTCTGCCATTCTTTCTAGCATTTTAGTATCAAAAGTATCATATCTAGCTTCTCTGAGAATCCTCCTAGCGATATCCATGATTTCCTTAAAACTCTCTCTTCTAGAATATCCTCTACTCTCCCTATGCTTCTATTATTATANGTAGAGAGGTGCCATNTATTCGTAACTCTTCCTCATACCCGTGAGATCGTGTATCGTTCTTCTCATAAGCTCTCTAGCTCNAGCCCTTATCACCTCTCCCTCTTCTAGCAGCTCNCTAACATCTATANCCCTGCCAAGAATCTTTGCAAGTTCCTCAATTCCTCTAGCGAGGCTTCACCACACCCTTAACTATATGATGCTATAAGTGCCATGTAGCTCGAGATGAAACCCCCAATCTCCCTCGCACCAAGCTTCTTCACAAGGTACGACAGAAGCTATAACCCCTACCAACCGCTTATCCCCTTGTCGANATGAAGATCTTTTCCAACTTAATGAGGGTCATCATGGTTGTAAGTATCTCCTTAATATCAATAAGAGATATTGTTTGTTGAAAGCTTTTTAATCTATGTGGCAATATTTATAGATATGATCTTGATCTCTGTTAAGTTAAGTATAGTTGTTCTCACTCCCTCCCTACCTCCTAACCCGCTCAACTTAACACCTCCGAATGGCAGTGCATCCCATCTAAGTCTTGTGCTATCATTTATCATCACACCACCAGCCTCTATCTCTCTAGCCATTCTCAGGGCTCTCGCTATATCCTTTGTAAATATCGCTGCTTGGAGCCCGTAATCCGTCATATTGGCTAGCTCTATGGCCTCTTCCTCTTTGGAGAAACTAACTATAGGCGCTACAGGCCCGAATACCTCTTCCCTCATTACCCTCGACTCTGTAGGTGGTTCGTATATAACTGTTGGGTATAGATAGAAGCCCTTCAGCCTCATCCTTTCACCCCCATGGAGGAGCTTCCCACCCTTTTCAACAGCATCCCTGATCATGTTTTCAAGGTTTCTCAGAGAGTCTTCAGAGATAACTGGCCCCATATCTGTTTCCTCACTAAGAGGATCCCCAACCCTTATTCTTCTAACATTTTCCAGGAATAGCTCTGTAAATTTATCTCTTATCTTCTCATGAACGATGATCCTTTTGCCGGCGTTGCAGTTCTGTCCAGCATATTCATATCTAGCTCTAGCAGCGATCTGAGCAGCCTTCTCAACATCTGCATCTTCTAGGACTATTATGGGATCTGAACCTCCCATCTCCATCATAACCCTTTTCCCTGTTGAGACGGCCTTTGACGCTATAGCTAAACCCGTAGCCGTAGATCCTGTGAATGTTATGCCCCGCACCTTTCTACTGATCACAATCTCATCCCCAACTATAGATGCCGGTCCTGGCAAGACGCTTAAAACTCCTTTTGGAAGCCCAGCTCTATAGAGGATCGAGGCGAGTTCAAGAGCGGAAAGCGGTGTTGCAGAGGCAGGCTTAACAACTACGGTATTGCCAACAGCTATGTTTGGAGCAACTTTATGTGCAAAGCTATTGAGTGGGAAGTTAAAAGGAAGTATAGCACCCACAACTCCTATGGGTTCTCTTATCTCCAATACAATTCTGTTCTCATTACCGGGCGGATATTCGTATGCATCAACCCTGTGAATCTTCCCTTCTAACACCATCCTAGTCTCTTCAACAGCTATCCTGAAAAGTGATATAGCTCTAGAAACCTCTATTCTAGCATCTCTTATCGGCTTCCCAGCTTCCATTGAGAGAGTTCTGGCAAGCTCCTCTCTTGAAGATTCCATGAGATCTGCTGCCTTCTTTAAGATCCTTATCCTATTGATCAAAGGTTCTCTTGAAAACCTATCGAAGCTCTCATAAGCTATATCGATGGCCCTTCTAACTATATCTCTATCCGAGGCTATAGAGACCCTCTCTATAGCTTCACCTGTGGCAGGTGATATAACTTCTTGGTAAGATCCTGTATCGATCAATTCACCACCAATAACCATTCTCCTCATACAGGATACCAAAGAAATATATTTTCAAATTTAAATATATTAATTAACTAGATCACTTCCTGCTTTAGGAGCCACTAACATGTAGACTAAATGTTATCGTGTCCTTTGCCCTCTTTATCTCTAGATCTGGTTCTCACATGCTCTATAGTCTCTAAAACTCTTCTATTTATCTCATTAGCGATAGCGTCTTTATCCATCGGATCCTTTATCCTCACAACAGGCATAGTCTCAACATCGCTTCCATCGGATCTCCTTATTATAAATGTTGGCGGGAATCTATCGTNAAGTCTTGATCTAAGCTTATTAACCCTCTTCAAGATCTCTGTCTCAACTTCANCTATATCGAGGCCCTTTTCAACGAGAANCGGNATGAGGATCTCTCTCCAAGCCTCTCTAGTTTCATTAACAACCATATTAGATGTGAAAAAAGAGTTAGGTATCGATATGGTTTTCTCATCATCTGTTAGAAGAGCAGTTACTAGAGGGCTGATCTCTATCATAGATCCCTAGATATCTACTTGTCACTTCTATAATATACCGATCCCCGCAGACTTTCTCCTAGCTATGTCAAACACCTCTCTATCGATTCTCCTTTCGATCATCCATTCTCTCAACACACCAGTTATCACTAAAGGCTTCTGCCTGAGCTCAGCAATATTCCTAGATCCTGTTAAAAATAGCACTGCCTTTATACCATGTATAAGGCTTTTAAGATATATCTTTAGCTTTCCAGAGTAATATGTCTCTAGGGCAGGCTTGGCTATACCAACTAGATCCGCGCCTAGAGCGAGGGCTTTAGCAGCATCTACAGCAGATCTTATACCTCCGCTACCTATTATAGTGAAGTCCGGAGCAGCATATCTAGCCTCTATAATGGATGCCGCTGTTGGTATACCCCACATAGATAGATCGTCTGCCACCAGTGCCTTGAGATCCTCGCCCTTCCTCTGCGCCCTATACTTCTCAACAAGCACCCAGTTAGTGCCTCCATAGCCAGATACATCTATGATTTTAATCCCTATTCTTCTGAGATCCTCTATAACCTCCATCGACAATCCACACCCTGTTTCCTTAACTATTATCGGTTTATCTAAAACTGATGCTATATGCTCAAGACTCTTAAGAACACCTCTATACATGGGCTCGCCCTCTGGTTGTATAACCTCCTGAGCTGGGTTTAGATGTATTGCTATCGCATCTGCATCTATCATCTCTATAGCCTTACGAACCTCGCTAATCCCATAGCCCTTGACAAGCTGTGGCGCACCTAGATTGGCTATTAGAACGGCGTTAGGGGCTACTTTTCTGGCTATTGAGAACGACTCGATCCTTGAGGGATCCTCAATAGCAGCCCTCTGAGACCCCACCCCCATTGCTATACCGAACTCCTCGACAGTCTCTGCCAGAGATCTATTGATATGGGCAACATCCCTGTGCCCCCCTGTCATCCCTGTTATAACTATAGGTGCTCTGAGCTTCTTGCCAAGGAAATCCATGCTTAGCTCGACATCCTCGAAGTTTATCTCTGGGATAGCCCTATGGATTAGATGTACATGTTCAAGCCATGTTGTTCCAGGCCCTTCAACATCGTGTGTTAGAACGATATCTATATGCTCTAGTTTTCTTGAGGGTGTACTCAATATAGGATCACCGTCCCGATGTCCTCATATCCGATAAGAGCCTTATATATATACCCGCCCTTCCTACCATTAAACACTAGGGCTCTCACACCGCTCTTAAGAATCTCTATACCCTCTAAAATCTTCCTCCTCATACCCCCTGTAACATCATATCTAGATGAGCTTCCATCGAGGGTCGCCATGTCCCTTGATACCTTGAACTCCCTCAAGAGCGTAGCACCAGGCTGGGAGGGATCTCTATCAAATACCCCGTCAACGTTAGTGGCAAATAGAACCTTCTTACTACCTAGCCTTAATGCTAGAAGCCATGAGATAGTGTCGCCAGATAGCACCACATATCCCCTTTCCCTAGAGACTATCGCATCACCGTATAGAACCGGAATTAAACCTCTTTCAATCATCAAGTATATAGGCTCGAATAAATATTTAAGGATATCCTGGGTCTCTTCGTAGAATATTGCGTGAGTAGCTATGGATATAGCTGGTACTCCCTTTTTTCTTAGCCTGATAATTAGTTCTCTGTTAAGCTCGCCCATCCACCAAGTTATCTCTGAGAAGCCCTCTTCGTCTATATACCCCTTGCTTTCCAAGATCTTTTTCACTATGTAGTGTCCATAGCTGCCTCCTCCATGGACTATCACTAATCTTCTAACCCCCTCCCTATATGCCCTTCCTATGTCAGAGCACACAGACTCTATAGAGCTGTTATCTATTGCTAGAGGTCTATTTTTATCTGTTATTACGGAGCCTCCAATCTTCAAGATCAAAAGGTCTTTCTGCAATCCTCTCCTGTAGAAAATATAAGGTCTCAAAGCAATTATTAATTGCGACGAGAGAGGATGAGGATGAGCGCAGAGAAGATCCATGTTAGGTTCTCGGTACCCCCTGAGGTAGCTGAGAAGGTATATGAGCTTGTCAGCAAAGCCGCTAAAACAGGAAAGATAAAAAAAGGGACTAACGAGACTACCAAAGCTGTTGAGAGGAACCAAGCGAAGCTTGTAGTAATAGCGGAAGATGTTCAGCCTCCTGAAGTTGTTTTACACCTCCCATTCCTATGTGATGAGAAGAAAGTACCATATATCTATGTACCGAGTAAAAAGAGACTTGGGGAGGCCGCCGGCATCGCTGTTGCTGCTGCAAGTGTAGCAATCCTAGATCCTGGAGAGGCTAAACAGCTATATGAAGAGATAGTGAGAACGGCTAATGAGCTAAAGGCAAAGGGCAAATAACACACACTACTTCCTCCTTTTTTCCATCCTTTCACCAGCCTTAACACCTTTACCACCTACCTGCTGTCTTTTTATAGAAACACCTTTTGCGAAGAATGCATAGCCTATTGAAAGCCCAACAAGTATGCCAGCTATAACCCCGCCCGACAGCCATCTAGCTATCTCTACATTGCTCGGAGGTCTTGTAACAGGTGGAAGGGTTATATATGATACAACAGTTATTGTGGTGATATTAGTAGTAACGTTTTCCACACCAGTAGCTGCGGTAGTCATTGTAGAGGTGTTAGTGGTCGTAACATTTATAGAGGTATTGGTTAGTATAGATGTTGATCGTATTAGCGGGCACAGCGCTAACATTAGTGACCGCTTCATTAGTAGCTGAAGTTGTGGTAGAGATATTCAATGTATTTGTGATATCCGTGGAATTCTCCTGAGCATTAATATCACCAATAGCATTAACACCCTGAAACCATGGAAATACTAAGGCAGATATTAGTACCGCAAAAACTAAATACTTTGGAAGACCCCAACCGATTTTCATAACTCCTCTCCCCTGAGTAGATATTTAGCACGCTTTTCTTTTAATCTCCACCTCTACCCACTGTGGCAGGCAGATTTGCGGTTTACATATTATTGTGAGCTTTTAACTCTAATATATTTCTTTTTAGCTGTTGACCCCATTCTTCCGTCTATTCCTTATCAGCTCTATAGTAGATCAGCATTGCTCTTATTATTAATCATGCTTTATGTTTAAAGAGTATTTAAGCGTTGGTCTGGCTTTTGATCCTTGGAGTTAACGGTTATCCGGCTTATCACAGCCGAGAGCATAGCTATTCAAGGCGAGGAGCCGCTAACCATCTGATCTCCTCCTCTTTTTAATTCTATATAAGATCTTTTTGCTGAGGTCTCCAGCCTACTACCCTGCCAGCCCCTACTAGGAGATGATGTGAAGGGACAGGTAGGGGCGACGATACTTCATAGAACCCTCATAAGGCTTCTACATATGAGAGGGGTTCTTGTTGAGGAGACATACCAGCTCAACGTTGGAGGTAGCACAGATTTTCTCAACATGGTTGATAATGCGAGGCTATATTCTAAGAGGATAAGCAAGACGAGGGCTGTAACGAGTGTGCTGCCGTATGGAGATAGAATTGAAAGAGAGGGTAGGGTGAGGATAGGCCCTAGCGACTATGTACCCTTTCTAGGGAATACTAAGGTTGCATATATATACATAAAGGGAAGATCATTTGGCGGTATGCCAGTAACTATTGAAGCGAAGCTATCTGTAGATGATAAGTCCATGGCAGCAGCCGTCCTCGTAGATGCGATAAGAGTGGCTAAGCTAGCACTAGATAGAGGCCACAGTGGGGTTATAGCAGGGCCAAGCGCATATCTATTTAAACACCCACCTATACAGGCTGATGATGATGAGCATGCATATAGATGGTTTATAGAATATATAGAAAAGGGTATTGATCCAGCATCCTCTCCATAAAAGGTTAAAAGGCATTGGTCTAAAGTTTTAAGAGATAAAACCCCTCTAGCCATCTATCTCTGTGGATGATGAGGCGGGCAGCATGGGATTAGATGAACGCCCCATAGTTCACTCTGACAATAATAAACTTCGCTATTCAAGGGCTGTGTAGGATATATTATGTTGTCGAATGAATCTCCACTATATCCCCATCCTCGAGAACATGATCTCCTCCCACTCTCTCCCCAGGATAATTTGCAGACGGCCCCCATATCCTCGCATATTTGAATCCCCTATATAGATCTTTATGGATCTCCTTTGCAACATCAAGCACCGTGGCACCTCTTTTAACCACTAGGGGCTTCTTAGATGGCTCGGAGTTTGGTGGTTTTGTATAGATCCTTATGAGTTCTAGCCTGTCAAATATGATCCTTCCGAGGGTTTCAAAGCCTCTGCCTGTTAGTGCTGAGCCACAGATTACTGGGATCTCCTTGTCGACAGCTTTTCTCAGCTCTATGCATTTACTCCCATCATCAAGATCCGCTTTATTGCCGATAACTATGGCGGGCCTGTAGATAGCAGCTCCCAAGATTGCATTCTCAACATCTTCCAAAGTAGCTTCTCCATAGATCCTTACTGTAGCTCTATAGATCCTATATCCCTCAAGGATTCTCCTAACATCTTCTCCTGTCCCATCTACAAGTTTACCATTATATATAATCCTTATCCCAGGGGAGCCCTGGCTTTTCTCAACAACTATGAAGCCCCTCGGCCTCTTGATCTTTATGTCCTCCTCTTCAAGCATATCGACCAACTCTCTATAGTCATTCACAGGATCCTGTGAGAGATCTACAACTATGATGGCGCCATCAGCGTTTCTGAGGAGCCCTATAGACCTTCTATTCCACCTAGAGCTAGGATCTTCTCTGAGTATCGATGGCGCTTCGACAAGCTGGAACTGTATATCTTGGTATTCAAGCATGCCCGGTATCGGGATCTTAGTGGCATATGGTATCTCTGAAGGAGCTACACGGGCGTTTGTGAGCCTTGCAAGTATAGCTGTCTTACCTGCTTTAGTGAATCCTATCATAATCATCTGAGCAGCTCCAGCCCTTTCAACGGTATATATAGAGCCCCTTCCACCCCCCTTTCTAGATTTCCTCTCCTCTATCTCCTCTCTAAGCTCTGCCATCCTCTTTCTAGCCCATTGAACAAGATTCTCCGTGCCCTTGTGCTTTGGAACAGCTGATAGAAACTCTTGGAGGGCCTGTAACTTCTCCTCAGGTGTTCTAGCTTCCTGATATTTAGCAAACTTAGCTCTAGCTTCTGGGGGTAGATTTGTTACCATGTTTCGCTATCCATATATATTTTTGTTGTATAGGATTATATGATGTCTTTATGAGAATCGACTGTCTAAATGCCTTAAAGCTCCTTATAGAGGTTGTTAGCGACGAGATACTGTCCAGGGTATGTGATTGTATTGTGATGAGCGGGGGTATAGATACATCTTTTATAGCTGCTATAGCGAGGCGGCTGGTAAAGATACCTTTAAAAGGAATTGTAGTTGGTCTCGAGGGGTCTGTTGCAAGCGACCTATACTGGGGCGGGGTTGTTGCTAGATCACTTGGGATCGAACCTGTTTACAGGGTATATAGTGTTCAAGACGCTCTCAAGGCTACAGACTTTATAGTCAGCGCCCTCGACACATTCGATCCCGTAGAGGTTAGGAATGATGTTTCAGTCTATATAGCGCTTAGAGAGGCTAAGAACATGGGGTGCAGATGCGTATATACAGGCGATGCCGGGGATGAGCTTTTTGCCGGGTATTCATATATGCATCTATATAGGCTAGACGAGCTATCAGCATATATAAAGGATCTATCAGGCTATATGGAGTTCTCCTCAATATCAATTGGCAGGGAGCTGGGCATCGATGTATATCCGCCTCTCGCGTCAAAAAGGGTTATAGACCTGGCCCTGGAGATCCCTCCAGAATGTAGGATCTCACCATGTAGTTTGCCGAGAGGGAAGGATATTCTTAGGAGCCTGCTTGAAGATCTGTCAATACCTTCTTTCGCAAGAGCTAAAGAGCCCATAGAAAGGGGCAGCGGATCTTTTATGCTGAGCCAAATATGGGCATCGCTAGTGACAGAGGAATTAATTGAGAAGATATCAAGGATATTAAGACCCAGAGGGAAAGATCAAGCATATCTTCTATCGAGATACCTAGAGCTCAAAGGAGAACCTAGAAAAGTTGAGGGGGTTAAAAGGTGTAAAATATGCGGCGGGAGAGTTAAGAGAGGCTATTGCAAGAGATGCGGCTACTATGAGAAAGCTGGTCTCCCTGATCTTCTTCCCGCCTAGAGGGTAGGGGTTCTCTTTAAGGACTCTATTCCTTCCCACCTGATCCTGCCAGCATATCTTATCCTCAGATCAAAGTCTTCAAGGACTATGTATCCCTTGTCCTCGCTAATAGGCTCTAGATAATATCTATCGTTTCTAATCAATATATGTATACTCTTCTCTCCTGTATTCCTAATCCTTCCAATATCCTGGTGGA
>JGI20132J14458_1000210_pt1 | contig 11824 bp, 6 predicted proteins | sample OctOCTMetagenome_FD_14458 | JGI IMG/M metagenome (IMG submission 14458)
GTTCATGTCAGAGGCTACCAAGATGGAACTCTCGACGCCGAGATTGAGGTGTCGCGGGAATATCTAGAACATCTAGTCTACGGCTCCTATCCCTACGACCATTACCTCATGGAGATATTAAAGAAACACAACATCCCCCATAAAATAGTGAAACCGATAGAGACTGCGCAAAAACCGCCGAAGCCGGCCACCCTAATTCCGTGGAAGCCATTGCTACTCATCGCCGCCGTAGTTGGGGTAATAGCGTTCATTGCCACCGTCTCATCAAGCGANGGCGACAACTTTNAAGAAGAGNCCCGCCGGAGGNAATNCCGTCGCCGGCTCTCAANTANAGTCAATCNTCTCGCCGTCGTGCAACGCCGGTTCATCAAGCGTCCCAGACGAGCGCGTGGGGGTCTGAAACACACGCTGGCGCGATTACGCCAAAAAACTCAAACATATTGTCTGCCGGACGCTTCGCCAAGGTGGAGACCGCCAAAAATCTCGACGACTGTGGGTGGGTTGAGAAGCCGACTACTATAAATACCACAGAAGCTGAGGTATGGAACGCTTTGAAGTAAACATATTGCTTAGATGCGCCGTGGATTTCCCTCTGCAGGATGAGCTGGAGTGTTGCGGCGTTAGGCTTAAGGTTAACAACGGCGTCGTCTACGGGACCGCGACTGTAGATGCTGTGAATAGGGAAGAAGCTAGGCGGAGGGGGTATCAGCTAGCCGAGGACGTTGCCTCGGCCTTGACCCTTGTATTCGGAAGAGCCTTTGTGGTGGAGCGGGTAAATGTAGCCAAAGTTTGCAGACAACGCGAAGGAGGTAGTGTCATGATCAAAGTAGTGGTTGAAGCTACTACACATGCTAAGGTCATTGCAGTGAAGTGGCCAAGGAATTGGAGGGAGTTGGCGGCTACCCTCATGGAGAGTTTGATTGCGGCGGGGGAGAAACCGGAGAAGTTGAAGAGACTCATGAGGGCGATCAAATGGTGGAGGGCTGGCGACGTAGACGACGACCCTCTGGACAAGTTCCTCAAATTTTACATCGCGTTTGAGCTTCTAGCCGCCGCGCTTAGGTACAGGAGACGATGCAACAAGGAGTGGGCTAAACAGTTCTGCAGAGACTTCGGCATAACCTACCAAATCAACGAAAAGTTTAGCTTGCCTAGAATCCGTAACTCCTTGGTGCATGAACCCGGCGAAGAACGTGAAGAGGCGGAGAGGCTGGCGGCGCAACATGCCGAAAGGTTCGGCCTAGAACTCCTAGAGGCCATAAAGAAGGTCATCCTCCAGCCCTCTTGTCCCCCTGTTGACGCCTCGGCATCTAAAAACTGTGAGACCGAGAGCGTTTGCGGGGATCAATAAAGGCTTTCCCAACCTCAGCTGCGTAGGATCTCCCATCTCTCAAGGCCCCGGAGACTCGTCCAGATATCCAAGCGGCTTAGGTTACGGCAACGTCTCATGGACCTCGTAGGCTTACTGCCAACTGAGGAGCCGCTCATACGGCGCCTCAACCGCCACGCGTAACGCCCCGGTCTAAAAAGGCCCCTTAGCGGTGTATGATGGCTCAGGTAACGTTAAATTTTGTTCAGTGCAGGTGTATGTGACTTCTTGGCGTTGTCATGAGCGTTGTGCAGAGTTTGTGGGTATTTCTGGGGCTGTGGCGCGTTTTGTGGATGAGCTTATCGACAAGGAACTTGACGAGGTTTTGAGGGAGGAGGGGCGAGGGGTCACGACGCCGTGTGCGGCTTGTTGGCATCGCCTATTACAGCCGCCGGCAGGTTAAGTCTCAGCGTGGCCGCGCTACACGGCGTAGATCTCCTATACGAGATCCTCAGGCGATACGGCAGACTCGACGAAGAGCATCTAAAGGCGGCTGTACTCCACTGTATGTTAGACTGCGCAGATCAGAGAATGGTTAGGTGGGACGGTTCCTACCTCTGGAGGAAATATCCCCTCGAGATGTTGCGGCTGTGCCGCGACAGAGTTGTTGAGAAGTGGAAGGAGCTATACCACCGCTACTTTTTATTCGGCTACCCCACCCTTAAGCGTATTGAAAAACTTGCAGGTCTCGCGGAAGCTCTTTTGAGGGGCGAGCTGGAGAGGTGTCTCCTCGATTGCGTAGTGCCTGAAGCCGAGGGCAAGGGCGCGCCTAAGGTCGGCCCGAGGGCTGTTGCGGAACTTCTCAACTGCGTGAGGGAAAGGATGGGCAGTAAGGCTGTGTACTGCGTAAATTGGCAGATGCTTCCACAAGCCTCCGTTGCGACTAAGATCTACGCAGAGCTCAGCAAAGGCCGCACAGTGGCGGTGGGCTTCGCCGAAGGCTACAGTTGCGGACAACCCTTCGTAGAGGCGAAAACCCTGGAAGAACTCGTAGAAAAACTCCTGCCTCTTTGTAGACAACAATTTTGAAGGCTGTGTACGCGACGCAGAAAACGTCCTAGCCACAGCAGTCTTCCTAGCGCCATGGGGCCGTACGGAGGTGCAACGTCAAAGGGCTCAACCGCGCCAATCAGCCCGACGTCTCTGAAGACTGGATGCGTGTAGGCATTTTACTCCCCGATTAAAAGCGTCTTCCCCAGCGAGGCGAAAACGCCGAAGCCGCAAGCAACTGGGAACCGGCCATTAGCGTGAGCTTTTTATCGAGTCTCCACTCAGTTTTTATGGTCTTGCTCTTCGGCCGTCTCTGCGAGCTTAGGGCTGAGGAGGCGGCAAAGGGCGAAGCGAAGGTGGTCGTGGTGGGGCCGCCGGGCGTCGGGAAGACCACCTTCATCAAACAGTTTCTCGAGCCTCTCGGCGTGGAGGCGGCTGAGGAGACCGTGGGCTTGGCGCCTGAGGCGGAGGAGGCGCGGGGGGAGGGTTTGAGGGAGCGGGCTGTGCGCCTTCTTAGGGGGCTTGCCGGAGGCGGCTACGTGTCTCGAGACCGCGTGGAGAAGGAGTTGGACGGCATAAGAGGCGCCGAGCTCCTCAAGGCCTTTGACAATCTTCCGAGGAGCTTTGTGGAGTATCTAAAGAAGAGGTACGTCGGGTGGTCTCTCTACCTCTTCTACCTCCCGCCCGACGCGGAGTACGAAGAGGCGAAGAAGCTACGCGCAGTCATGGAGGAGGTGGGGGTTGAGTTTAGGTGGTTCGGCCTTTCCTACCTGCCGCCCGGCCTCGCCAAGGCGCTGGCCGAGAAGGGGGAGGACTACGTGAGGCGGCAACTAAAGCTCTACAAGGAGCTGGCGGAGGAGCTAGACATAGCCGAAGGCCGCCTCCGCAAGGCGGCGGAATCCGCCTTGGAGAGTCTCCTCGGCCAAGTGAAGGAGGTAGCAGAGCGGCTTGTAGACGCCGCGGCGCCTGGGGGCGGGGCGGCCGCCTCGATACTCACTGAGGTGTTGACTGCACTTCTCTTTTCAAGAGGGGGTCGAAACGAATTTATCAAGCTCGTGGCTGGGTTGGGGGAGCTGGATGAGGCGCTGAGGTGCATCTTGGCGGCGCGTCTCGCCTTAGCGCTTGGCCTAGATAGAGGGGCTGTGGAGAGGGCGTTGGCCGCCTTGGCTGGGGCAGATGCGCAGAAGCTCGCCGAAGAGGTCAAGGCCCTTAAAAACGTGGCGGACAGACTTTGGGTTGAGGTGAAGAGCGCCAAGAGGGGCTTAGATGTCCTTTTTCTGGAGGATGTGGAGATGGGCGGCCTCTACGAGAACTTCGTGGTGCTTAACGAAAAGCCCTACGTGGATCTCCAGGAGGGTCTCTTCCCCCTCGCGGCCGGGGGCCGCTTTGAGGAGGAGGCGAGGCGGATTCTGGAGAAGCTGGAGAGAGATGGGGTGGCCGTTTTGGTGGGGCCGAAAGGGATTGGAAAATCCACCCTAGCCGCCTACGTCGTGTGGAAGATGCTCGGCGGCGGCGGGGTGGAGGCGGTCATACGCGTGGAGAAGTCGGCAAAGGAGCTCACGTTAAAAAGGACGTTAGATTTCGTCAAGAGAAAGACGGTAGTGCTGTACGACCCCTCGCCGCTGGAGGTGTACTACAAGCATAAATACATGGAGGAGACAGAGAGGCCGGAGGAGGTGATAGAGACCTTGGAGGAGCTTGCAGACTTCCTCAAGAAAGGAAGGGGCATGGTTAGGCTGTTGGTGGTTCTGCCAACCGACCTCTACGAGGTTGTGAAGGACAAGATGCCCGAGGCGTTTAAAAACGCGGTGCTAGAGATTAAGCTGAACAACGTGGAGTTTCTACACTCGGTGATCAAGACATATTCCTCATGCGAGGGCGACTACAGCAAGTTGGCGGAGAAGATAGCGCAGTTCAACGGCGGATACACGCTGGCCGCCAGATACGCCGGCCTCTGGCTGAGGGAGCGCGGATGCGATGTAAGTGACGTGGAGAGGGCTGTGGAGGCCGCGAGGAGGGAGCCAAAGCTCTTCTTCGCCCACTACATCCGCGACGTGTTGTTGTGGCGCAGTAGCGAGGAGGAGAGGGTGAGGCTTATGTATAGAGTTGCCGTTCCGCTCCTCCTCCATGCCGTCTTCGGCCCGGTGCCGGAGGGCGTGACGTATATTACGCAGGCCAAGGACGGGGTCGTCTTCTACCAGCCCGAAGAGATAGAGAAATTCACCAAACCCCAGTGGGACCTGCTGAGAGCAGACCTCCAACCCATAGCCAAATGGCTCGCCCAAAAACACGAAGACCTCGTGGAGGAGACGCTGAGAGACCTAGCCGGCCTAAACGGCGAAGAAGCAAGGAAGGAATACAAAGAGGCCTTAGGCGACCTAATCGAGAGACTGGGCTGGGCCCGCAACGAGGTGTTGAAAGAAGGAGACAAGATACTCGCCGAGCTTGGCGTCCCAGAGGAGCACCGAGGACTGGAGACGGCTCTGTTGGCCTTTGTCGCCAGGAGGCTCGCCGCTGTTTTCAAGAACGGCGAGATCAAGCGTTGTTGGCATAGGGCGGCTCTAATCGCAGGCTATGCGCTGGCTGGATATCCCAAGTTGCATACGACGAAGCCGCCGGAGGACTCCGCAGAGGTTTTGGGTGACGCCTTGAAGCCCTGCGCCGTGGATGACTACTTAACGATAGACGGCGAAATACCGTGGCTTTCAGCAAACGTAGTTTGGTTTCCGTACTTTGTTGAGGCGCAGTACGCCAGAGATCTTCTACAGATTCGAAGGATTAGAGAAAGGCTAAGCGCCCTCACCCCCTTCGTAATCACTAATGGTATAAAAGCCGCAAGGAAAACGGCGGAGAAGCTGTCAGAGAAGCGGAGAAGCGGCAATCTTGATTTACTCGATTTTTTCTACGCCTTGGGTTTAGTAGCATTGGCCGCCGAGGGTGTGGTGGATGGGGAGACAGCAGACTTGCTACTTTATGCTGTGTTTTCCGTGGTACAATGGGTGGCCCATCCAGCAGCTACGTTGCCGATTTTAGCGGCGTTGCGTCCTCTGGGTGAGAAAGCGTCTCATAGGTACGTCGCTGTGCTGGCCGCCGCCTCAGTCCTAACTACGCTGAATCGAAGAACCGCACGGTATATCTACAATGTGTTACATCAACTCAAAAGTCGCCGCCTGGAGATGGAACCCATCTGGTCTCTGGTGAATTTCGTCGTCGTCTACTCAAATCTACTTACAAAACACTTAATACATATCGAGGATCGCCGGGAGGACGCAGTGGCCAACATGTGCATGCTCTATGACGAGATTAAAAAACGCGAAGCCGCGGCGTCGGATCGCGGCCCCACTGCGCAACGTCTCATCAACACAACGGCAGAGACATATGTACTTGCCGTGGCCTTACACAGAGACGACTTGGCGCAACTCGTACAGATTTTCTGCGACTTAGGCGAACGCGATATCGAAAAAGAAGCTGAGGCGGTGAGAAACATGCTAGAAGAGGCGGTAAAAATAGCAACTCACCCAGAAGGGCTGAGAAAAATTATACAAAACAACGCAGACTTCGTAGAGTGGGTGGCAACGTACCGCCCCACAGATGATGCAGGTATAGTTCTCAAGGATTTAAACGCTTGGTTAACGGCTGAGCTAGCCCGCTACAAACTGGGCCATGCCCTTAACAAGAGGGGTGAGCTAGACGAGAAGAAGCTGGAAAAGGTGGCAGAAGAGTTCGAAAAAGCGGCGGAGATACGCAAAGAGCTGAATCAGTGGGGAAACTACCTCGTCAGCTGTGTCTGGGCTCTTAGGGCCCGTATCCTCGCCGCAAAAAGCTGGGAGGAGTTCCTCAAGACGGCTGAAGGCTTCCGAGGGCTGTGGAGAGAAGCTGAGGAACACCTCGAACCAACTGCCGACTATTTAGCCACTGCGGCCCGCATACTCGGCCAGTATATGATCTATCTGGCGGCCTCCGGCGAGAGGAAGGGGGCGGAGGAGTTGCTGAAAGAGCGGCGGCTGTTGCTGGACTACGACCGGGAGGTCTCTGTGGCTACTCGGCTTATGCTTAGGCTCCTCGGCGTGGGGGAAGGGGCGAAGCTGGAAGAAGTAGTACATGCGTTTGAGCATCAACTTTCACCGGAGTATCGACCAGCTTTATGGATGCTAGCAAGCCGGCTTCAGAAAGACCAAGCCCTTGAAAGATGTGCCAAATTTATCCCGCCGTGGCTTGTGGCGCTGTACATTGCCGCCCACTCGATAAAATCCAAGACCGAAGTCTGTGTCGACGCCGTGGCGGCCGCCGCAGGTGTTCAAATCGCCGCCGAGATGTTGAGATTAGTTATAAATATAGTACTGCCGGAGGCGCATCTCTTGTTGAGTAAGGTGGATGGAAAAACCCTAGTGGAAGCCCTGGCACTTGAGTACTCTCCGGCACAGCTCGCCTTCATGTTGCTGGCGGCTGTGGAGGGGAGGATCGACGCGGTTAGGCTACACGGCCTGCTGGGCTCTGTAGAGTATAGGAACGACGTGAATAAACCACTTTTCCGCGCCGTCTACGAGAACTGCGGCGACCTAAACAGTGAAGAGTGTAAGATAGCTCTGTTGAAGCTGTACTACCTCCACCATTAACGGCGCCTCCCGCGGCTGGGCTTCCCCGAGGCGGCGGGCTCCAAGTCCTCTAGCGTTCCGTTGCTACGGCATAGCCGCCTCTCCAGTCCCGGCGCCCTTACGGCCTCCTCCACGAGTCTCCTAAACTATGAAAGCTCCTCTCCGGTGCTTGGCAAATACCGCCGAGATTGTTGTTCCACGGCGTCGCGGTAGGTGTATAAGTTATCGTATTTTAAGACATAAGTTTATAATTTCGTGTGGCAGTGAATGTTTTGTGCACGTCAGAGAGGACACGTGCGTGGGGCCGGATCCGCAGAGGAGGGAATACTGTCTTACATGCGAAGTGAGCGGCGGCTCGGGAATGTGCCTGGAGACGATCCGTCTCAGGAACGCAGAAGGCGGTCTTTTAGTGGAACACGTAAGGAGGGCGCGCGGCGGCGCCGAGGAGGTGGTGACTGAATTGGCTCTCCTGCCGCGCGAGGTCTACGTCGTGGAGGATCCCTACTTTGGCACATATTTTGTCGCTTACGAGGGCGGGCGGCTCATAGCGGCGTCGGACGACTTGCGCGAATTCTTAAACGCGGTGCACCGCTGGCCGTACTACGTCTACAGATTCAAGCGGCAAATAGTTGCAATCCGGAGTCTCCTCCCATATGTGGAGAAGACTATAAGCGCCGGACTGACCGAAGACGGCGCAGTGGCAGACCCACTTGGCGTGCTAGACACAGCCGACTACGGAATAGAACCTCTCAAGACTATATACAAGTGGGTCAAGTCTGCGTACTCCGGACGAGATGCAAAGCTGGCGTGGTTCAACGCCGCGGCTATAGTCGCCGAATTAGTCGCGCCGCTCATCAAAGCCAAGAGAAAGCCCTTCTTTGATTATGTCATTTACAACTACGGAGAAGGCGCCGCTGCAGTCGTTCGCGTCTTGGAGCAGATGCTGGGCGGCGAACCGGCGAGAGAGGCATACGGCACAGTCATATACGGCGCCCCCGCCAAGGCCGGACGGCTACTAAAGCGCCTCCTAACGCTGAACCGCCTGCCGCTGGTGCTTGCAAGGCAGACAAAAAAGACGTTGAAGATCAACGCAGAACTGCTACGGTCGGCGCCGGTCGGCGTTACGGAGGTGCGCATCGGTCAGAGGTACGAGAAGGTCAAGAATCTACGCGGGACTCTTGTCTTCGCCGCCGAACCCCCTAAGGATGTCGACTGCAACTGCATAGAGCTGAAATGGGACGCCACGACTGCGCAGACGCCGCCGCCAGTCGTGAAGCCGATCTACGGATTCGTCGCCAGGCTGTGGAGGAGGTACGGCGGCGAGTTGGCCGAGTCGAAGAGTTTATTTGAACTCGTTAAAAAGCTGACTACCGCGATGGCTCAGGAATACCCCAAAGCTGAGGAAATCGTTAACTTCACCAAGCAGGCAACCGAAGAAGCACTTTCATACATGTAAACATCTCTTTGTCGAGCTTAGAAAATATGGAAAATATTTTTCAGCCAGATAACCTCGGCCAGCCAAGCGGCTGTGCAACGGATCAATATACGCTTTGTTTCGCCGTTGCCTCCAGCTTTACCTTAGTCCCGCAGTTTTAAGAGTTTAGCACCTACATCAGTTGTGGTTAAAATTTATAAATTCTCATGTGAATTCGAATTCGATGTTAATTGAATTAGTCTTATTGGTCTTGACAACCGTCGCGGTCCTCATCTTTTTATTGCGAGGCCGCGTGACTCGCTTGTGTAGAAGCGTCGTAGGCATCGACCCTACTAATGAAATCATTTTTGTAAGTCGTGTAGACGACTGCGTAGTTAAGAAATACTTAGCGAAAGGCTGGAAACCGATTGAAGTGGGCGGAGCGGCTCTGCTACAAGAGAGATCCAGAGACAACCCATGATTGAAACTCTTATTGAAGTAATTACTAAGACCGATCTCGCGACATACGGCCCTGTCGGGCTAGTGTTAATTATATCGCTGATCGTGGCGTATGAATTAATAAGAGTCAGAAAAACATTAACCTCGGTCGTCAACAGTACATTTTTCGTTCTGTCTATACTCTTAACCGAACTTAGAGCTAGGAACATAATACCATATGAAGTGTTCAGAGATGCCCTAGATAAGCTTCTGAAGCCACATGAGGAGGTGACCCTTATGCGTGCTGGGGAGGTCGCTAGGAAGGCAAAGTTCAAGCACCTACAGGATATCGAAAAGGCTAAGGCTATTCTGAGCAAGAAAGAGCTAAGTGAAGAAGACATCGCTGAGCTTAATCGCATCGCTCATTTGATTTTTTACGAGTGGAAAAGGAAACCCGCGCGTAGCGACTTGTTGACGGCGTACATTCTTCTGCGACTAATTGTCTCCTCTCGGCATTCCGGGGAGTCAGCTCAGCGAAGACAAACTTCAGAAGACGCCAAGAGTTAACAGGCGATGCATACTGGGTCAAAGGAGCCTAAGGAGTTATCCAAATAATAGATTTGCCACTATGGGCCCTGCCTGCTTTAATTGTTTACACACTTTGCTTATGAAGACTGCTTAACGCAGATATAGAGGTCACCCAGCGGCCTGGGCGCGGCGTCGTGTCGCCTCTTGTACACCTCGCGGGGGACCGCGTAGTCGCCCACGACGACCCTCACCGCCTCCGCGGTCTTTGGCGAGCTCCTCCAGCGCCTCTGCGTCTACGAAGCTGGTGACGGCGCTGAGGCTCTCAGCGCCTATCTCAGCCAGGCACTTGACCAGCGGCCCGCAGAGGCGGAACTCCAGCCGGAACATACAACCACCGGCGCGGCCTAATAAAACTGTTGCGCATAATACAGCCGGTTGAAGGTGTACACCCCCCTCCTCCCGCCCACGCCAGGGCCCGCGGCTTTCAAAACGCCGCAGGCCTGCGTACACTAGATGCAACAACTCGACAGGGAAGGGTGCATGCTCGCCCTCCTCAAGCTGTGGTGGCTGTAGGCTTTTGTTCTAATGTTCTGCCGATCTCATAATATTTATTTGATGTGTGTTTTAGTCTGTGTCTGGGCTTTATGAACATATGGTGGAGGCGGCTTATTCTCAGGTGAAGAAGCTTGTGGGCCGCCCCGGCGTCTTTCTTCTGGCGCCGCCGGGCTCCTCCCGCGGGTACATATTGGAGAGGCTTTTGAGGGAGGGCGCTGTGGACAGGGCCTACGCCTATCCGAGGCTTGCTGAGGAGCTGAGGGCCAGGGGCCTAGCCGTGGGGGATCTGCCCAGCGCCGAGGAGCTGGAGAGAGCCGCCGAGGGGCGTGTCGTCGTGGCTGTGGAGAGCTCCCTCCAGGCTGTGGAGCTTAAGGAGAGGCTGGGGAAGAGGGCCGAGCTGATCTACCTGCCCAAGTACTTCAAAGAGGCGGCCAAAGACGTCGGCAAGGAGCTCCTGGAGGCGGCTGAGGTGGAGCACAGGGGGCTCGGCGAGGGCATCTCGCCGAAGCTCCTAAGGCCGGGGGACAAGGAGCTGAAGAAAGGCAGAGACGCCCTCCTCGCCCTAAGCCCAGGCGCGGTGGGGTTTAGAGATGCGGCGAAGGAGGCTCTGGGAGGTCTCCGCTTTAAGATTGCATCTGCCTTTCTGGCGGAGTTGCTCTCCCCGGCTTTCGCCGTCTTGGCGGTCCTCCAAGCGGTGGCACCTGGCGCCGCGCCTCTCGCGACGTTGTTAGGGGTGGCTGTGGGTGTGGGCAAGATGCAACTGGAGGGCTTCGCCGCCCGCCTCCTGGAGCTTTTCGCCGGGAGGAGGGAGCCGCGGGATAAGGTCGCCGCCAGCTTCGCCAAGCTCGTGAGGAGGGCCCTCGAGGCCGAGCCGTACATAGACGACGACCGTCTCGAGGCGGTTGTAGATCAGGTGGCGCTGGAGTGGGGCATGGACGTCAAAACCTTCAAGGCCTTGGTGAAGAGCCTAGCCGCCTTAGCCAAAGACAAAGCCGCCAGGCAGGACCTAGAGAGGCTGGAGGAGGTAGTGAGGCGGGAGGTGGAGAACAAGCTGGCGGAGGTGGAGAAGAGACTTAAGAAGGTCAGAGACCAAGTAAAGGGCTTGCTGACTGACGTTAAGGTGGCGTTTGTGGGCGACGTGGAGGCGGGGCTTCTCTACCACAACTTCGTGGTGGTGGGCGGGGCGCCTAGGGTGAAGACGCGCGCGGCCGGGAGGCAGGGCGACGTGGTTGTGGACGTGGTGGCTGGGGGTGTCTTTGGGAGGCTGGCGGGGGAGGTTCTGGAGAGGTTGGAGAGGGACGGGTTGGTGGTTTTGGTGGGGCCGCACGGCGTTGGCAAGTCTACGCTGGCGACCTACGCCGCTTGGCTTGCTCTTTGGCGCGGCGTAACCGACGCCGTGGTCTCCGCCGAGGAGGTAAAGACGGGCTTCGCCTCCGCCCTGGAGAATCTGCAGAGGTACACGGGGAGGAGGTTTCTACTTCTCTACGACCCGGTGCCTGTCACGGCGTATTACGAGCCCCGCGCCGTGGGGGAGTACGCTGAGAAAGAAAAGGAAAGGGTGAGGCTGGCGGTGGAGGCGGCCCTCTCCGCGGCTGGGAGCGGCGTCAAGACGCTTGTGGTGTTGCCTGATGAGCTGTACCAGGACCTGCCACCTGAGGCGAAAGAGGCTTTGGAGAAATACGTCGTAAAGGCTGTTTTAAAGGACGTGGAGTTCCTCCACGAGGTCGTAATGCGGTACTCCGCCTGCGGCAACAGCTACAAAGAGCTGGCGGAGAAGATAGCGCAGTTCAACGGCGGATATACGCTGGTGGCTAAATACGCCGGCTTCTGGCTGAGGGGGCGCGGATGCGATGCAGGCGACGTGGAGAAGGCTGTGGAGGAGGCTAAGCAGGAGCCGAAGCTCTTTCTCGCCAACTACATCTGGCACGTGTTGCT
>JGI20132J14458_1000212_pt1 | contig 11787 bp, 15 predicted proteins | sample OctOCTMetagenome_FD_14458 | JGI IMG/M metagenome (IMG submission 14458)
GAGTTCATCTTATTAAATTTATTTAATTATTATTCTTAAAAGCTTGAATAAAAGAAAATTTTAAAAGTTAAAAAGGAGAAAACAAGGGTAAGATTCATGTATTACTATAGTATTTCGTTGAATTTTATTTAAAAAGCAATTTTATTTTATTTAATTAGTATCCTTGATGTTTGAGATAATAACTTTAATAATAGCTATAGCTTCAGTAATGTATATTGCCTATGAAAAGCTTAAGCCTAAACTTTATAATGCATTTGAAAATGTTTATTCTGAAAATTTTAACCAAGATTTAATAAATTTACCTTTTGATAGTTATTTAAATAATGTAAATCTGGAAGGTAAAATTATAAAATTTGCAGTAAAAAATCACGATGGAGAATATATTCCTTTAATTCTTGATTTTTTAAATAATCCTGAAGTAATTAAATTGGAAAATATAAATAAATTTAATGGAATTAACAATATAAAAAATTTTAAAAAACAAATAAATCATTTATTAAATAATATTGAAAAAAGTATTATAAAATATTTAAAAAAATATAATAAAGAATATAAATCAATTAATAAGTTAATTAATTTGTATGTTATTTTATTACCAGATATCGTTTATTATTTAATTAAAGATAAGCTAAATAAGAAAATTAAAAATATAAATTTTATAATCGTTCCTTTATCTAATAGTAAATATATAATAAATTATTTAATAAATTTACAAAATATTAAAAATGTAGATATCAATAAAATAATTAAATATCTATATAATGCTATTGATTTTATAAAAGATTTATCTCCTCATTTCGAAGAAAAAGCTGAAAAGGAAGTTTTGGAGAAAAAGGTCAAAAAAAGACCTATTGTCAAAAAGAGTTATAACGAACTTTTAACAACCTCATTATCTTGAAAATTCCAAAAGTTTTTCAGCTAATTTTTTGCATTCTTCTTGGCTTAAAATTATTGTTGTTTTTTCCCAATCATGTTCAAGGAAACCTTCGACCATTGTAATTACTACGCTATATTCTCTTTTAATAGCTGTAAGCAAAACAGGCAAATAGCCTTTTTTAAATATTGATATTGAATTTTTTGTTTCTTCAATTATAGTTTCTTCTCCACTCATATTTAAATAATAAAACTGATAAATAAAATAATAGTTAGTATGGTTATAGTAAGATTGCATGATGTTTCTAAATATTATAGAGTTGGTTTCTCAGTTGTAAAGGCATTAGAAAATATAAATCTTGAAATAAAAGAAAATGAATTTATAAGCATTGTAGGACCATCAGGATCTGGGAAAAGCACTCTTTTAAATATGATTGGTTGTCTTGATAAGCCTACGAAAGGAAAAGTATTTTTTAAAGGTCTGGATATAGCATTACTTAGCGATAGAGAACTTTCGAAGTTTCGCGCTTATAATATAGGTTTTATTTTCCAAACTTTCAATTTAATACCTAGCTTAACCGCTTTGGAAAACGTCGAAATTTCTTCTTCCTTTTCTAATAAAGTTAAAAATCCTAGAGAAAGAGCTTTAAAGCTTCTTGATTTAGTAGGTTTAAAAGAAAGAGCATTGCATAGACCTTCTCAGTTAAGTGGAGGAGAGCAACAAAGGGTAGCGATTGCAAGAGCCTTAATGAATGATCCTGAAATTATATTGGCTGATGAGCCAACTGGAAATCTTGATAGTAAAACAGCTGAAGAAATAATTAATTTATTTTTAGAGCTTAAGAAAATGGGTAAGACTATAGTACTTGTTACACATAATATTTCATTAACAGAAAATTCAGATAGAATTATTTATTTGAAAGATGGAAGAATAGAAAATGAAGTTAGAAAAAGCAATTAAATTAGCTTTAAGAAACATTTCAAGAAATAAACTAAGAAACTCTTTTGTTATTTTAGCGTTTATTTTAGCTGTAATACTTGGAGGAATAATTATAGGTCCAGTGAACGGATTTAAATCCTATTGGGTAAGTTCTATTAAAGAGGCTGGCTTTAATGCAATAGCTATTATTCCAGGTAAAGCTGAAATAGGCGGTCCAGGATATTCTCCTCCAACTAAATATATAAAAGTAGAAGATGCTTTATATATAAAAAGTAAAAACATTAAAGAAATAGTAGCTATAAGTCCTATAATTATTGTAGGATTTTTAATCTTTGGTCAAAATACCTCTTCTTTTATTGCTGGAGGTTGGGAAGATTTAAAAATTATTGGGGAATTTAAAATTTATAAAGGAAGATTTATAGAAGAACAAGATAAAGATTCTCAGGAAATTAATGCAGTTTTAGGATATAATGTATGGAAAAAGTATCTTGGGGAGAATATCGATGTAAATCAAAAACTTGAAGTTAATGTAATAATAAGACAAAATATTTTAGTTCAAACAGTAACTGTAAAACTTAATGTTATAGGTCTTTTAGAAAAAAGGCCGCCGGTACCGGGTTTAAATTTAAATCCCAACGATGCAATAATTTTACATCTAAATCAAGCTTTAAAGCTTATAAATTTCACAAATGTAAACAAGGCTATTGTAGATAATATCTTCATATCAGCTAACAATTTTAACAATTTAGACTTTGTTAGCGAAGAGGTTATTAAAATTTTAGAAGAAAGAGGATATAAAAAGGATATTGATTTTACTATTGTTTCACAAAAGGATGCATTAAACGTTGTAGATAGAATATATTCCCAATTTAACAATTTTATTAACATAATTTGGGCAACAGTTATAATTATTAGCAGTCTTTCAGTTTTAATAGTAATGGTTATAACTGTAAGGGAAAGATATAGGGAAATTGGTACTTTGAGAGCTTTAGGTGCAAAAAGAACAGATATTTTAATGTTATTTCTATTTGAATCCTTGATCTTATGTTTAATAGGAGTATTTATAGGAAGTATAGTTTCTGTTTTTACAATCGAAATTTTAAAAGAAAGTTTTGAATTTATCAGATATGTTACTCTAAATATAATTCTGCAAACATATTCGGTAATAATACCTGAGATTATTTTAGCTACAATAATATTTGCATTGTATCCTTCTTATAGAGCGACAAAAATTGAGCCTGCTATAGCTTTAAGATACGAATAAATATTTATTTTTTCTAAAATTAATTTTGATGGAAGAAAAGAAGGAAGAACTTGTAAGACCTAGAATAGTTGCTAAAAAATGTGAATATCATGGAATATTACTTTTCTGGTGCACCATATGTGGCAAATCAGTTTGCAGATATTGTGAGCCAAACCATCAAATTGAGCATTTTCTTCCTAAAATAAGATAAGTCTTTAATATAATTTATGACAAGAGAAAATTTGGGCTCTTTAAAAAATTCTTCAAATGCTTCAGATATTAAAAGGAAGATAAGAGAATCGATATGGAATTTGATGGAAGAGAAGAACATTGCAAAATTTCCAAGACCTGTTCATGGCAGAATACCAAATTTTGTGGGAGCAGAAAAAGCTGCAAAACTATTAATAAATTGCGATTTCTTTGACAAAGCTAAGGTTGTAAAAGTTAATCCTGATTCGCCTCAACAACCTGTAAGGGAATTTGCTTTAATGTATGGAAAAAAGCTAATAATGCCTACTCCAAGAATTAAAGAAGGTTTTATTTTATTAGAACCTTCGAATACTCCTTCTAAATTTTATAGGGAAGCATCAACAATTAAAGGAGCATTTAAATTTGGCCAAAAAGTTCATCCTAAAGATTTACCTAAAATAGATTTAATAGTTTTAGGCTCAGTTGCTGTTTCAGTTAAAAACGGAGCAAGAATAGGAAAAGGAGAGGGATACGGAGAATTGGAATATGGAATACTTATGGAATATGGTAAAATAGATGATAATGTTACCATAGTTACAACTGTTCATGAGGTACAATTAGTAGAAGAAATTCCTGTTGAAGCTTATGATGTAAGCGTAGATTATATCATAACTCCTGAAAGAATAATAAAAGTAATTGAAAGGCATTCTAGACCAAAAGGAATAATTTGGGAACTTTTAAATGGGGATAAAATAAAAGAAATACCTTTACTTTTAGAATTAAAAAATTTAAAAAAATAAATTGTTTTAATTATTTAAAAATGTATAAGTAATTATATATATTTTTACATTTAATTAAAATAATTTTAAATACTAAGCTAAGTAAGATATAATTATGGCTAAGGTAATTTCTCAAGGTTTTGTAAAGGATTATATGCGAAGAAATGTTTATTATGTAGATTTTAATGCAACAGTTTATGAAGCATCAAAAATTATGAAAGCCCACGATGTTGGTAGCGTAATAGTAAAATTAAATGATCAGCCCGTTGGAATAGTAACAGAAAGAGATATTCTTTTAAAAGTTGTAGGAGAAGGTAAAGATCCAAAAAAAGTTAAAGTTGGAGAAATAATGTCTTCACCTTTAATTACAGTCAAAGCTGATGATACTATTGAAGAAGCTTTAAAAAAGATGAGTATCTATGGTTTTAGAAGATTACCTGTAGTTGGAAAAAATGGTAAAATTGTGGGTATGTTTGCTCAAAGATTTTTAATAAGACCTACAGAAGAGGAGCTTAAGCTAAGAGCAAGTCTTCCATCAGAAATTTCACCTAAATTTCATGAGTTTTACTCTGGAAAAATAGAAGTTATTCCAAAAGTTCAAATTACTTCATATAAAGACTTTGCAATTTGGTATACACCTGGTGTAGCTTCACCTTGCAAAGAAATCTTAAAAGATCTATCAAAAGTATTTTCTTATACAAATAAGGGAAATACTGTAGCTGTTATTTCAGATGGTTCAAGAACATTAGGATTAGGCGATATAGGTCCATATGCTTCTTTACCTGTAATGGAAGGTAAGGCTTTACTATTTAAATATTTAGGAGGTATAGACGCCTTTCCTATAACTCTTAATGTTAAAGATCCTGATAAAATAATTGAAGTGGTAAAAGCAATAGAACCTGTATTTGGAGGTATAAATTTAGAAGATATTGCTACACCTAAGTGTTTTTATATTTATGAAAGATTATATGAGGAATTAGATATTCCAGTTTGGCATGACGATCAACATGGAACTGCTTTAGTTACACTTGCAGCATTAATAAATGCTTTAAAAATTGTAGGCAAAAAGCATACTGATATTTATGTTACTTTAATAGGAGCAGGAGCTGCCAATTATAGAATAGCTAAAATATTAATGGCTTATGGTATAAAGCCAGGAAATATTATTTGTGTAGATTCCAAAGGAATTTTAAATAAAAACAGATTGGATGTTAAAGAAGAAAATTTTTATAAATGGGAACTTTGTAATATTACAAACGAAGAAAATAGAGAAGGAGGAATACCTGAAGCAATGAAAGGAAGTGATGTAGTAATCGCAATGTCAAGACCTGGTCCAGGAGTAATAAAGCCTGAATGGATAAAATTAATGAATGATAATGCAATAGTTTTTGCTTGTGCCAATCCTGTGCCAGAAATATGGCCATGGGAAGCTAAAGAAGCTGGAGCAAGAATTGTTGCAACAGGAAGAAGCGATTTTCCAAATCAAGTTAATAATTCCTTAGGATTTCCTGCAGTTTTCAGAGGAGCATTGGAAGTTTTAGCTAAAAAAATAACAAATGAAATGTTAATAGCTGCAGCAGAAGCCATTGCTAAAGTAGCTGAAGAATATGAGATAAATGAAGATTATATAATTCCTACAATGGAACAAGAAGAAGTTTATATTGAAGAAGCTTTGGCTGTTGCTTTAAAAGCTCAAGATATAGGTGTAGCAAGGTTAAAACTTTCGAAGGATGAACTTAGTTCAAGAATAAATGAAAAAATAAACAGAGTTAAAAAAATGTTAGATATATTAATTGGTGAAGGGATAATAAAAAGATACNTTGGAATTGCTTAATTTTNCTTTANTATTTTTCCTTCTTTTATAACAGTTTTAACNTGGTTATATCCTATTGTATAACCTATCCATTTATAATTNGGAACATTCATNANTATTATATCAGCTAATTTATTTTCTTCTAAAGAACCAAGCATGTTATGCAAATTTAAAGCATAAGCAGCATTTATAGTAGTAGCTGTTAAACATTCAGCTTGACTCATTCTTAGATTTCTGCATGCTATTGCAATAACGTTTTCCATACCATAAATTTGATTTATAGGACTAAAGTCTGTAGCTAAAGCTATTATCATTCCCTTCTCAATATATTTTCTTGCATTTGCATTTTGATGCATTAATGAAAAACTTGTAGCTGGTAATAAAACACCGCAAATATTATTTTCAACAAGACTTTTAACATCTTCTTCGTTTAAATAAATTAAATGATCTGCTGAAGTAAACTTAAATTTTTGAAAAAGTTTACCACAACCTATATTAGCTATTTCTCCTGCATGAATTTTTAAAAGAAATCTTAATTTCTCAGCTTCACTAAATATTCTTTCAGCTTCATCACAATTAAATGCTCCAACATCACAAAAAACATCTACAAATTTGGCTAATTTTTCATCATATACATATCTTAACAATTTACAAAATCCGTTTACATATTCTTCTCTATTTTCTTTAGGTAAGTGTGCTAATAATGTTGGAACAATTCTTGCATCTGTTTTATCTTTAATTTTATTAATTATTTTTAGTTCCTTTATTTCTTCTTCGTAATCTATACCATAGCCTGACTTAATTTCAATTGTAGTTATGCCATTTTCAATAAATTTTTCTATGCGTTGTATAGTTTCTTTCATTATTTCTTCTTCATTTGCTTGTTTGGTTAATCTAACAGTTTTCCATATTCCTCCTCCTTTTTTCAATATTTCAGAATAGGAATAACCTTTAATTATCATTTCATATTCATCTTCCCTTGAACCATAAAATAATAAATGAGTATGAGCATCGATAAAAGCAGGCATAACTACGTTGTTTGAAGCATCAATTTCTATTTTTGCATTAAATTTATCCTTATATTTTTCTTCTCCTACAAAAACAATTTTACCAGCTTCAATAGCAAGTATTCCATCATAAATTATACCCAGATTTTCCATTTCCTTTCCTTTTCTTACACCGTTTTTTAAAGTAAGAATTTCTTTACCTTTGATTAAAATATCAACCATTAAAATAAAGACATTTTTCCTTCTTTTAATGCTTTTTTAATTAATAGTTTTTCTAAATAGTTGCTTATTAAAAATGCGATAAGAACCATAATTGAAGCTAAAATAAGAAGGAAGTACTTGTCCATTATATAGTATCCTGTTGCAGCAGCTACAACTGGGCCAACAACATAAAAGAATGGAGAATATATTATTACGTTTGCTATTTCTGCTTTAAACATTTGAATTGGTATTGCTCCAGCTGAAAAAAGGAATTATAAACTGTAGTATGTTAGTAATTATCCATGGAGATCTCGAGGCTATTATTAAAATAGCATATATTGTTGAAAAGAATAGGAAGAAAAGGAATGCCAGAATTAAAAAGATCGCAAAAAATAGAGGGTCTGCTATATATAAAGTCAAATTGAATGTATAATAAGCCATTAAAATTAATATAATTCCTCCTGTTGTAACATCAATAACTGAAACAACACTTCTTCCAAGCAAATGAGTACTTATCTTTGTATTTGTTAAAATTATATTTTCCAATATTCCTGTCTGTACTACTAAAATTATTGAATTGCCCATCCATAGAAAAGATGAAATAAAGAAAAACATGAATAAACCCCACATTAAATTTGTTAAAATAAATTTATCATTGAGTAGATGCTGAGCATAAATTAAAATAGCTAAGATGAAGAAATAGATCCAAAAAGGCGCGGAAATAAAATCGCTTATAATGAATATTTTATAGCTTTTCCATAAAGCGAATCCTCTTCCAATTTCTGCAAATATTTTATTTATTTTTTTGTAAATATTACCAGCCATAGGTACCACGCTTTCTAATAAAATTATCTTCTAATAATCTGTAAATTACAATACCTGCTATGAAATATAGTAATAGTAATGGAAGAGGATATAAGTAAAGTAAATTTATAAATTCGATGATCGTCATTCTTACATTTTCTACAGCATAATGAAAGGGTAAAGATCTACCTAAAGATTGAAGGAATAAAGGAAGTAAAGTTATAGGATAAACAAATCCTGATGTTGCAATTATAATTGAATTTATAGGCTGAACTATTCCCGCTGGTTCCTTTGCTATTATTGTTAGAGCAGCAATAATAAGGTTTATTCCAAGCATAGGTAATAAAAATAGTGTTAATATAAAGATAGATAAAATAAAATTAAGTATTTTTAAAACTCCATAAACTATAATTGTTGCAATCATACCTACTATGAAAAATATTGAAAGAGCAAAAATTGAATTAAAAAGGGCAGTAGCAATAACGATTATTAATGGATGTGTTGGTGAAGCCAACAAATATTCCAGTCTTCCTGTAAGTAATCCTTCTCTTACATACCCTGCTGAAGATTCTGCAAAAATTAATGATATTGTTAATACGGTAAACCCTATAATCTGGTAAAACCAAATCTCAAGGCTAGGAGTGCTTCCTGAAATTCCTGCTCCAATTCCAAACGTAAAGAAAGAAAAAAGAAAAGGTAAGAAAATGATAAAGCCAAATTGGCCAGCTTGTCTCATTAAATCTTTCATTTCTACGCTGAAAATAGCAAGAAATTGATTAATGTATCTTTTCATTTTTCTTCAACAATTTTAGCAAAAACTTCTTCCATGCTAGGCTCTATTATTCGTATATAACCTAAATTATACTTCTTTTCTTTAAGTTCTTCAATTAAACTCATTAATTTTTCACTTGGTTTATCGGTAGTTATTTTAATTACAGGATTTCCTCTTTCTCCCAAAGTAGTTTCGTATTCTTTGACTTCATTATTTAAAATTTCCACTTCGATGATATATTTTAAGCCAAGTTTTTCCTTTAGTTCTATACTTGAACCTATAGCAACTATGTTACCTTTATTTATCACTGCTACTCGATCACTTAATGTTTCAACTTCCCACATATTATGACTTGTTAAAAGTATAGTTTTTCCTTCTTTAGCTAATTCAGTAATAAGCATTCTAATTCTTCTTGCAGATAAGGGATCTAAACCAACTGTAGGCTCGTCTAAAAATAGTATTGGAGGATCATGTATTAAAGCTTTGGCTATACTTAATTTAGCCTTCATTCCTAGGCTATATTCATCTACTGTTCTATAAGCATCTTTTCCTAGATTTACTATTTCAACTAATTTTTCAGCCCTTTTTAATGCTTCACTTTTAGATAAACCATAAAGTCTTCCATAATATACAAGGTTTTCTATACCAGTTAATCTAACATAAAATCCTTTATCTGGTGCTAATATTAAACCGATGCTTTCTCTTACTTTATTTGGCTGTTTTAAAACGTCAAAACCATTAACAAATGCTTCTCCTTCATCAGGTATAAGTAATGTTGAAAGTATTTTTATTGTAGTAGTTTTTCCTGCTCCATTAGGACCTACTAGGCTAAATATTTCTCCTTGATATATTTTAAAGCTTACTTTATCTAAAGCTTTTATTATTTTAATGTTACTTTTAAATAATCCTTTTCTTTCTTTAGACTTGAATGTCTTAACTAAATTATTGGCAACTATTATTTCCTTCATGCTTTATATTTCTCAAAAACTCGATTTATCGAATCCAAGAACTCTGTTACATCTAAAGAAAATCCTTCGAACACATTTATAATTTGCTCATTTATCTTCTCAGTAATTTCACTTATTAATGTTGAAGCTAATTTTTGGTCTCTTATAGTAAAGCGTTTCTCTTTTGAATGGAATTTAATTAAATCATCTCTTATACTCATCATAAACTCAGGAGAACTTAATATCAATTCATTTTTCCTTGCCAAAATTTTGAAGTCTAAAGATCTTAAAATTATATTTTTCCTATCTATCTTTATTTTATCACCGTTTGTTGCAAAAATAAAAGTACTACCATCATATTTTAGCTTTTTACCATTTTCCTTTAACTGAACAAGATTTCCCCTTATTTTTAGTTCCGCATTGCTTGAATAAATAACCATCCTAGGCCTTCTTGTCTCTGATACATGAATAAATGGTCCTATTTTAACTTCTTCGTAATCTCCTTCTTCAATTACTTCTATAGGTCCAACTTTTACTCTTTCTCCTAGGCTATCTTCTTCTACGCTGATAAAGGGCAATCTAACTTTTGTTTCCTCAAATTTACTTGATTTGTAAAGATCATTAAGCATTTTTTCAATTAATTTCTTTGATTCTTTATCTTCCTTATTTATTTTTCCATTTTTAATTCTTAGCATTCTTGAAAGCAACAAGCTAGGACTCTTCAAATTAACTTTAAAATCACCTATATCTGTATTTATGATAGCCAAAACATCACTTAATATTGCTATGCCATACCATCTGCCACCTTTCTTTATTTCATATCCTAATGAATCTTCCTTTAATTTGATCCTTACTTTTTCATTAATTTCAAATTCCCCTTTCTTTATTAACTTAGGCTTAAAAGAGAATCTTCCGCGTTCTAATTTTTCTATAGTATATGGTATAATTGCTAAAATTATTGCAGAAATAAATATAGGTAAAGCTAAATCAGCTAATATTTTTTCCAAACCTAAGAAACCAAAAATAAACAAAATTATTGAAGCATAAAAAGCTGAAGAAGCTAGCTTATATAAGAAGCTCACAAATATAGCTATTCCGCTTTGTTCAAAATCTAAATTTATAATTCTTGAAATAGTGAAAATAGACAGAGAAGCAATTATTATTTCTATGCTATAATTAGCAAGATTTAGCTGGTATCTAAATAACCATAGAATAAGTAAAAACAATGATATAGCTATACCTACACTAGAGATGATATCTAAAATTCTTTTATATCTTGGTTTGCCTTTTACAAGAACTATGTTACTACTCATAAGCTTCACCTCCTAAAGTTTCATAAATTAACGCTAATATCTTAAGCAATGTAATACCGCGCTGTGTTATTTCATAAGAGGCTGTTCTTAAATTATGTCTAATTAATCCTGTATTTATCAAATACTTTAAATTGTAAGTCAGAGAAGAAGATTCTAAACCTAGTTTTTCTTTAAGTTCGGTAAAGCTCCTTGGACTGCTATAAACTAACTTTAAAATTTTAATTCTATCTTCATTTCCTAAGGATTTAATTATTTGAACAGCCTTCGATTCTGGAAGATTTAATATCATTTCTTCTACAGCTATTTCTCCTCTTTCTCTTATACTCTTTCTTATACTCTCTCTTAAAATATATGAGATATCTCTTAGTATGCTTGCTGTAGGTTCTGCATATTCCAATTCTTCTCGAGGAATCTCAACGCGAAAAGAAAGTTTTCTTTCTTCCATCATTTCTTTCATTGTCTCTTTTACTACATCTCTTACCATTTTCCTTATTTCTTCTTTTAGTTTCTCCTTAGAATCTTCCATTGTTTTAAATCTATAAACGACTTTCCATTAAATAAGTTTAAAAATTTGTTTTTAAGAAGCTTAAAATTGCCATGTTTAGTAAAATTTTTTGTATTTGTTAAATGAACTGATATATTTCTTGTGTTATTTCCAGTGTTTATTTGTACTGATATTAATCTGTAGTTTTCTCCTGTAGCTAAAATACCATTTTGAATTAACATTTCTCTTCTCATATGTTAATATTAATTTTATCCAATATAAAAATTTTTGTACTTAAAACAATGAATAAAATACAAAAAATTGTATTAAAAGGTTTATTCTTTCAAATGGTTCAGAAAATTGGATTAAAAAACTATTCCAGATACTTTAAAAACTCCTTAACTTTTAAACCAACCTTTGCT
>JGI20132J14458_1000215_pt1 | contig 11758 bp, 9 predicted proteins | sample OctOCTMetagenome_FD_14458 | JGI IMG/M metagenome (IMG submission 14458)
CATAGCACGCCTTATAGATGTCCTCCTGCTCCATGGGAAACTGCGTTATTACTTGACTTCTATTTCTCTGGCTTAGGATTAAGAAATAATATTACAATAACGATGGTCCATCCTTTCAAAAGGCCATTTGAAAACTTTGGTCCTATGGCTGCTAGGATGATGGAAGGATTAATGCAAGAAAGAAAAATTGAATGGATAGGTATAGGAAAAAATCCTGCTGTTGAGCATGTTGAAAATAATTATATAGTTACTTTAAACAATGAAAAAATTAATTTTGATGCATTAATTTTAATTCCACCACATTTGCCTCCTAAAGCGGTAGCTGAATCTCCTATAGCTGATCCAGCTACAGGATGGGCTAAACCTTATCCTCCTACGATGAGAACATCACATGATGATGTATATGCTGTTGGAGATGTTGTTGCTCCTAGTCTAGGAATAGGAATGGCGGGCGTAATTCTTCATTCATATATAGGTTATCCTATTGCTTCTATAATATCTGATATTAAAGGAACATACATAACTAAAGATTTTAGAGTAACAGGAAGCTGTGTTCTTGATGTAGGAGGATTCGCTATGGCAGCTCAATGTGATTTTACAAAAGTTGTTTTGAAACAAGCAATTTATCCTGATTGTATGTTTCTACCTCCATCTAGTATTGCAAGGATTTTTAAGGAATTCTTTGAAAAGCAGTATTTTTCATGGTTATTAGGTTATGTACCTAGTTGAAATATGAGCTACGTAACNGTTCCTAAAGAAGAGTGGGAAAAACTAATTAACGAAGTTAAAGAGCTTAGAAAAACCATTGAAGAACTAGCTGTAACTTTAAAACCTATTCTATTTTTANTAGAAAAGTTGCCACATTTGTTTGTAGATCCAGCTTTTATTAAAACTTTAGCACCAATATTAGCTTTGCCATATGCAATGGAGAAGGTTAATCCTAATGTATTAGGTACAGTTATGGTTGAGGGATTGATTGGTATTAGTGAAGCTTTTGAAAAAATAGCAAAAAGTGAAAAATCTCCTGAATTTTCAATCATGAGTCTTTTGAGAGATAAAGAAGCAAAGAAATCTTTAGGTATAATGATGAAAATATTAAAGCATAGTTTGCCAAGGATTCATTCCTCCTTAAAAAATTTAATTCAAGAAACAAAATAAAATAAATATAAATATTAATTTTAATTATTTTTTATGGAAACTTCAGTTCCGTTATATAAGGTAAAAGAAGATGCAAAGGAAATAATTAAAAAATTAGGATACACAGCTAAAGATGCAGTTTATTGTTCAGCTAATATAGTAGAAAGGATTGGTTATACAACTTATATATATCCTCATGAAAAGAGCAATTTAGAATTGTTCCTTAAAAATCTTGTTAATTCGCCAGAGTTTGAAAAATCTGATAAAACACTTTATGTTTGGTCAGGATACGAGGGGCCTTATAGATATGTATATGTTGGATTTTTCAAAAAATCAGAGACAAATTTAACAGAACTTGTAACATTAACTATTGGTGTTGCACAGCAATAATTATTTCGTTGGTCTGTAATAATATACTACTGCAAACATTACACCGATAAATATCCATAAAAAGACAAAATATTGCAAAAAGTAAACAACATTGTATGAAAGTGTAAACATTCCTTCTAAACCGTTTTTAAGTTCATCTATATATTTATTTTCTGGCTTTAAAACAAAGTTATTAATTGAACCTAAGTAATTATTAAAACCGATCAAGAAGTAAAATATTATTATTAATATTATCCAAGAAAGATATAAAAGGCTTGTATGAACTATTGAACTAACTTTATAGTTTGCTGATTTTTCCTTAAATAAAAACCAATCCATAAGCCATGCTACATTTCCCATCAAGATCTTTATTGTCCAAAGGATAATTACCAAAATTAAAAGGAAGTTTAAAGGAAATATTTCAAACAAAAAGTTAAGGAATTCGAATCTTGCTTGGGTTTGAGCTAAGAAAGCAGCTATTGAGTAAAAACCAACCGTTAATTCTGTCGAAAATAGTGCTAAAAATACTGATGCAAAAATTGTAATAATCTTATTAGCTAAAATAAACAATTTTAGTCTTTTAATTTTTGTATTAACTCCTTCATATATTCCTCTTTCAAGCTGGTATTTTAACGTATTATAAGCTTGAAAAATTGCAGGTTTTGGTAGAATAGGATACGCTGCAAATATTAATATTATTCCTAGCCAGAATAAAGAATTCCTGACAATATTTCCTTGAAGGTAATTGCTTACATATTCGAAAGATAAATCATTTGGGTTTTGGCTAAACAAATCAAGCAAATATGCTAGCGTTCCGCTTAAAAGAAATATTAACATTCCAGCACTAATTATAGCTCCTGCAGCTAACCTTACGTAATTCATAGAAAAATAAGTATTTACATACTTATATAGTTTTATGACACCCCTAGAATTTTTGGAAAAAATAAGATATGAATTATCTGAGATAAATTCAAAAATTTTGAGAAACAATTATATTAAAAGTTTAAATGAATTAAAATTTTCAATAAATGCAATTAAACTATTCGTGGAACAGCAATACTACATAGCAACAAACGATGCTAAAGCTATAGCAATAATGTATTCAAGAACCGATTATCCTGATAATATATTTTTCTTTAAATTATTAGAAGGGCATCAAGTAGCTTTAGAAAGATTGGATAAGTTATTAAAATATTTTAACATAGATAAGGAAAAGATTTTTCCTTTGCCAAGCGTCGTAGCTTATACTCACTTTTTATTAAAACTAGCCTTACATCATACAATTCAAGAGCAAATTTTTTCAATATTAATAAACTTTCCTATATTTATTGAAAATATAAATAAAATGGGAAAAATCTTAAAAGAAAAATATAATTTAGAAGAACTTTCTTTTTTCATCGATGCTGTATGGGAAAAAGAAATTGAATTTATTGGCTTAAAAATTCTTGAAAAATATGATTTGAATTTTGAAAAAATTTTAAAAGTTGTAAAGATGATTCAAGAATATGAGTTAATGTACTGGGAGAATTTAAATCAAGAAGCAATGAGGCTTAGCCTTTGATTAAACTTTGAATTTCTTCCAAAACTTTCTTCAAATATTTTCTAATATAAATTATAAATGCTGAAATTATTATTATTAACGTAATAGAAATTAAATTGAATTGGAATGTAAGGTATAAAAGATTAAATATTTTAATAAAATATATATACGATTGAGATATAATAAATGTAACAATTATTAAAACAAATATAAAATAAACTATATACATTAAATTCTTTGGTAATTTTTCTTTATTTTTAAAATAAAAAACATCAATTGTTAATTTTTTAAATACATTATACATGCTTAAGAACAATTCAAAAATAATTAAAGCAAATATACTAAATAAAGATAAAACAATTATTTCTTTAAATAAAATAGATTCAATATTAATTGTATAGCTAATTAAAAACAAAAATACGCTTGAAAATGCAAATATTAATGAAAATATTATAATAATTTCTGTAAAAGCCTTTCTAAAAATTAAAAATTTTGAATTTGTATAACTTAGTGAATTTCTTAATTTATTGAAAACCGTTTCCATAGAATCCTTATAAGGTATAATTTTTTCAAATAAAGGTACAAATATTTTTTCGTTGTTAACAAGTGTAACAGAAATAATGTTAGAAATTATCATAGCTAAGGCACTTGTAAGCAATAATTCTTTGCTTATAACTCCTAAGCTATAAGCTAAACTAGTTATTATTAAACCAAATTCGCTAATATTAATGACGTAAAAACCAATTCTAATTGAATTTCTTAAACTTGTTATAAGACTCCAAAAAGAAAGGAAAAAAGCAAAGAATTTGCTAAATATTATAATTAAAATTAAACCGATCATGCTTACCAATAAATTTATGTTAACATCCAAAGGAATAATTAATCCTATTGAAACAAAAAATGCAAAAGCAAAAAGATCCCTAACCCATTTGGCTTTATCAACAAATATTTCAGCAATCCTTGTTTCTGATAACAATAAGCCTATTAAAAAAGCACTAAGTAATTTTGAAAAGCCTATGAATGGGGCTAACCAAGAAATAAATAATATAGCTGAAATTACGAAAAAGAATATTATTTCTTCTCCTAATTTATAAATTCTTTCAACAAACTTTTTTATTAAAAATAATCCTAAACCTACTATTGCGATAGTTGTTATTATTACGTGAATTAATAATGAACCTACATAGCTGAAAGTTACTCTTTCTGCTGCAAATATTAAAGGTAATAATGCTAAGCTTAAAATAACTATTAAATCTTCAAAAGTTGCAACAGTTAATGTTAATTTAACTTCTTTTCCTCCAAATTCTCTGATTAATCCTTTTTCTTCCATTAATTTAAATGCTATTAATGTACTGGTGTTTACTGCTATAAGCGCTATAATAATAATATCGTAAGTCATTAAGTTTAACAGTATTCCTGCAACGAATGCTATAGTAAAAACTATTATTATTTCAAAAATAAAAACAAGACCAGCTAAAGGATATTCTTTTCTCAGGAAGCTTAATTTAACTGTAAGACCTATTTCAAATGCTATCAATAGCATCCCTATTTCTCTCATGAATAAAATAATATCGTTTTTTGGGTCTACGATATTAAAAAGCGGACCTAAAATTATTCCTGTAATAATAAAGGCAAGTATAGAAGAAAGTTTTAATAATTTGAAAACCAAAACGAGAATAAAAGCTAACGCAAATAATGCAGTAAATTGTAGAAGAATAGGATATTCGCTCACATTTTTTATTGAATCAGTATTATTTAAAAAATTAAATAAAAAATATAATTAAGAGTTATGGTCAAAATAGTTCATACTGCAGATTTTCATTTAGGAATTGGATTTGGCGAATTAGAATCTTCACAATTAATAAACGAGGTTCGATTAAATGATTTATTAAGGAATTTTGAAGAAATAAAAAACTTTACTATAAATAATGAAGCTGATTTCTTAATAATAGCAGGAGATGTTTTTCATCATCCACGTCCTTCGCTTAGAACCTTAAACGATTTTTCTAAAATTTTAGGAGAAATAATTAATAATGAAATAGATGTAATAATAACTTTGGGAAATCATGATGTAGCAAAAATTTATGAGAGATTGAATGTTTTAAGAAGTTTTAGAAACTTGAATATTAAAAATCTTCATATATTTGAAGATGCAAAATATGAAATCATAGAAGGAAAAAGAAGCAATGAAAAAGTTAAATTCATAGGTTTACCTTATCCTTTATTTCATCATCTTTATCCTAGTGAATTTATTTCAAAATTTGAGGATAAATTAAATGAATTGATCAATCAAGGTAATAATTATGATCATTTGGTAGTTGTTGGACATTTTTATGTTGAAGGAGGAAAAATAGGTTCAGAAAGAAGCGTAGAACCAATTGTTATTAGAGAAGTTCCAATTCCTAGAAGAATACTTGAAAGAAAAGAAATAGACTTAGTATGCTTAGGTCATTTACATACTCCTCAAGAAATAGGTGAGAAAATATTTTATTCAGGTTCTATTGAAAGAATGGATTTTAGTGAAGAAAATGAAGAAAAAAGTTTTTTATTCATAAATTTAAAGGATAAGATTTACTATGAAAGGATAAAACTTCCTATGAGACCTATGAAAACTATACCTTCTAAAGGGTATATAGAAGTTTATAATAGTTTAAATCCTGAACAAGATATAATAAAATTTCTTGAAAAGGAAAATATAGAAAATGAAACTATTCTAAGAATAATGTTAATGATCGGTGAAAATCAAAGAAAACCTTCCATTAATGTTTTGGATAAATATTTAAAGGAAAAAAGAAAGGTCTTGGCTTATAAAATTGAATTTTTAAGAAGAAAAGAAAAAGAAAGCATTGTTAATTTATCAAAGAAGTCAGATATCGAAGAATTGCTTACCGAATATTTAAATAAAAAATACAAGGATCAAGAATTGACCAAGAGAGTTAAAGAAGAAGCTATAAAAATAATGAAAGAACATGAAGATTAATAAAATCATTCTGGAAAATTTTGCATCTTATAAGAAAGCAGAATTAGATTTTGATAAACTAGGAAACATGATAAATATGTATGGCTCAACAGGTTCCGGTAAAACTACATTGATTGTTGATGTAATAACCTTTTGCTTGTTTGCAAGAGCTTATGGTTAGAAAAAATTGAGAGTCTAAAATATGTTATTCCTTCAAATTCAAATAAATCTAAAGCTGAATTGATATTCACAATTCATGATAAGAAATTTAAGATAATAAGGGAAGTTTATAAGGATAAACCTTCTGTAGCCATTTTAGAAGAATTTAAAAACAATTCTTGGATAAAGATTTCTGCTTCTGTTAAATATATCGATGAATTTATTAAAGAGAAACTAAATTTGGATTATAAAACTTTTCTTAGTTCTATAGTTATAAGACAAGGAGATGTTATTAATTTGCTTGAAGCATCTCCTAGTGAAAGAAGGGAAATTTTATTGAAAGCTTTTAACTTAGATTTTTCCAAATATCTCGAAAAAGCTAAAGAAAAAAGAGATAAAATAGAAAAGGAAATCTTTATGTTGCAAAGCCAAATAGAAACATTTAAAACGGTTATATCAAAAGAAGATGAATATAGGAAAGAATTAACAAAATATTTAGAGGAAAAGAAATATGCAGAAGAAAGTAAAAAAGTTCTAGAAAATAGAAGAATTAAAGAAAGTGAAAAATTCAATCAAATTCAAAACAAAATTAATGAATTAAAAGAAAAAATTATAGAATATAAAAAATATAAAGAAAAATATGATGAATTAATAAATCGCTTAAATAAAATAAACGAAGAAATCAATAAAATTGAAAATGAAATAAAAAATAAAGAAAATCTTATAAAAGAAAAAGAAGAAATAGAAAATAAAATAAATAAATTTAATGAAATAATAAATTATCAATATCAATATAATTTAAAGCAAAATGAAAGAAATAATTTATTAAAAGATTTAAAAAGATTAGAAGAAGAAATTAAGGAGATAGAAGAGGCTGAGAAAAAATATATAGATTTAGAGAAAATAAAGGAAAAATATTCTGAACTGGAAGTTAAATACTTAGATTTAAATTTAAAATACGAAGATAAGGTTAAAGAAAAGGCTTCAAAAGAAGCATTGTTGCAACAATTACGTGAATACTTAAANGTTCTTAAAACTTCAAAAGAAGGAATATGTCCTGTGTGCAAGACTAAATTAAGTGAGGAGAAAATCCTTGAATTAGAAGAACATTACATTAATGAAATTAATAATTTAGAAAAGGAAATAAAATATCTCAGCGAAGAAATTAGTAACTTAGATAAAGAAAGAAATAGTTTAAACGAAGAATTGAATGAGATCGAAAAAGAATTAGCTTTAGAAGAACATTTAAAAAATATAATTTCTAAGAAAAATAATATTTATACAGAATTTAATTCAAAAAAAGAAGAATTAATAAATTTAGATAATCAAATAAATGAATTAAGCAAGATTTTAAATAATTATAAAAATATTAATATTGAAAATGAAAAAAGAAAATTAGAAAAATTAAAAGAAGAAAAGATTCAAAAAATTACAACAATTGAAAATTATGAAAAAAATTTAAATAATTTTATTAAAGAAGCTACTGAAATTGAAAATCAGTTAAAAGAATTGGAAATAAAGCTTAAGGAAGTTCCTAATTTAGATGAATTTAATTATCTTCAAAATGAGCTGGAAAAGCAAAGGAAAATAATAGAAGAAATAGATCGCAGTATAAATGAATATTCGCAAAAAATAGGTCAATATGAAGGTATTATTAATTCAATAGAAAAGAATCTAAAAGATATTGAAGAAAAGAAAATCAAAATAAAAGAAATTGAAGAGAAAATTAACGAAAACAAAAAAACAAAACAAATTTATGAAATTTTATGCAGTGATGTTTTTAATGAGAGAGGCTTTCCCTTGGTACTTTTAAATAGCTATTTAAAGGATATTGAAGCTTTCATGAATGATAATTTATCCAAAGTTCTTCCTGGCAAAACTGTGGAAATTAAGCATTCCGAAGGAAAGATAGAAATTATAGTAAGAGACGATCTATATTCAAGGGAACTAGCTACATATTCTGGAGGAGAGAAAACAATCTTAGGTTTTTGCTTAAGACTTGCTTTAGCTAAGGTAATGGCTCTACATAGATTAGGAGCCGTACCTAAATTCCTAATTGTTGATGAAGGATTCGGTCCTTTAAGCTATGAATTCAGGAAGGCAGTCTTAAATCTATTTTCTCATATAAAAGAAGATTATGAAAAAATAATAATCATTTCACATATTGAAGATATTAAAGAAAATCCGATCTTTGATACTTATATTGAGGTTTATAAAGATGAAAATAATATTAGTCACATAAATATAAAGTAACTACTTAATAAATAAAGTTAATAGATCATTATTTTTTATAAAGATTCTTTTCAAATTTTTTATTTCTTTAATAATTTTCTCATTTAATTCACTTTTATATATTTTATATTTGTTAAATATTTCACTTAATTTTAAATTTAACTTTTCTTTATTATTTGAATAATTGCAGAATCTTAAAATTATTCCTTCACCATTTTCGCTAACTTTCATTGAAGATAAAATTATTTTAGGATTCTTTAATTCAAACAATGAAAATTCCTTTATTGAATACTTTGATTCTAAAGCTATTATGGGATAAATATAGTTTAAAGCTTCATTGTGCAAATTATTCGTTAACCAATCATCTTTATGGGAAATTAAAGCTATTTCGAAAACAAAATCTCTTAAGCATTGAGAATCTTTAAGTTCAATTATTGGTCCTGCTGCACATCTTCTAATGGAAAGCCTTTCCCTTGATAGATATCTTACAGCTCTTAACAAAGTAATATAAACGGCTTTTCTATTTTCATCTACTTCATATTCATGTAAACCTTTTGTTATAACAAATATTCCTTCATTTTTTCCTATGAAATCTACAAAGGAAAAGAAGGGTTTTGTAGGTTCAGGATCTTCTATCCAATCTTCTCTTTTAATCTTATTGAAACTCTTTCTTTCTATAACGTAAAAAGGTGTTTCAGCATTTTCTTTTTCAATTTCAAAAGAGGTTTCGATTTTCAATCTTAATCTATGATCCTTTGATCTATTTGCAAGATTTATTCTAATTTCTATTTTATTGGAATCTTCATATATTCTATATCTTATTTCACAGGGATTCTTTATTATTTCACTTCTAGGATTCTCATTTTCTTCCTTTAATTCCAGATTTATTCTTTGAATTAATTCAGCGTAGAAATTGTTTGCTATTGTTGCAATATAAGATGCGACGTTACTGCTATCAAAAGCTATTCCTTTTATTTCATAGTTATATTCATCTCCTAAATCTATTTCATCTATTAAACTTATTTTATAATTTAAATTGTTAATTTTATCTATTATGTTTATAACATTATTTTGATATTTTATTATGTAATAATAATTTTCAATAAAGTCATTTCCTATTTTTATATTACTACTTTTTTGTCTTTTTTTAGATTTTAAAATATAAATATTTTCAAAGGATAAAGGAGAAAATTCTGCAAAAAATCCAACTTTGGTTTTATCTCCTTCTTTTTCTAACATTACAGGAACAATTCTTTTATTTTTGAAAAGTAATACATCATTGACATCAAAATTGTTTAGCCAGACTTCAACAAAGGTTTTTCTTTTGAATGGCAATGGATTAAAAACAATAATTGAATTCTTTTCTTCCAACTTATTTTCTTGAATTATTTTGTACATTAAATCGTAAATTAAAGATGTAGCTAACTCTATTACCTTTAAGAATCTTACTTCATTTTCCTTATGAACAGCATCTACACCTGAGCCATAAATGCTATCATGAAAATGATTTAAAATTAATAATTTCCATAAATATTTAATTTCGTTAATTTTTTCTTTTTTAAATAAATAATATATTGATGATAAACTTTCTAAAATATACATTAAAGTTAAAGCTTTGAAATTTAATTGTTTTAAATAAACTCTATTTGAATAAACTCCGCTTAATATTGGAATATATTTGCTTCCTCTCAATTCTCCTTTGATCTTTAAAACTTTTGGAGTTTTTCTCAAGATATTTGAAGAAATCTTCTAATTTACAATGGATAAACTCATATTCTCCTTTTTTATTGAAATAATCAATAACTTCAGGCAACTTTGACTGGGCTATTAAATGATCGCATCCGTTCATCAAAAGCAGAAAATCATTTTTTGTAAATTTTTTCAATTTCTCAATAACACTTTTTGCTCTTTCATAGGCTTTCTCGAAGTTAACATTTGGCTCCTCATAATATATATTCATTATTCTTGTTTTCCATATGTTTTCTATTTCGAAATTGTAAAATGTATAAGGACCTTGCTCGTAGCCTAAGCCATGCAAGTTGCAATAACCAAGGGGTAAATAATAGCATATAACTTGGCTTGAATCTGGAGACTCCCATATGAATTCCAAAGAAGAATCTGCTTCATCTCCTAATCCTCTGGCAAATATAAAATACTTTATTCCAAATCCTCTCAAAATTCTGGGCAAAGCAGGAATATGACCAAAAGTATCTACTAAATAGCCTACTTTCATGTATTTTCCAAATTTCTTGCTTTCTTCAATTCCAATTAAAAGATTTCTTATTAAACCTTCTCCACTTGCAAGCAGTTCATCAGGCTGAACATAAAATGGTCCTATAATCAACTTTCCTTTCTTTATTAATCTTTTAATTTCTTTATTTTTTCTTAATTCAAAGAATGAATCTAAAAGAGCAGTCTGGGCATCTAAATGAAAGGCTTTGTAGTTTTCATTTTTTAAAGTTTCTATTAATTTTCCATCATTATTAAAAGCTTATGTCTATATTCTTCGAAGCTTAAATACCATTCAAGATCCCAATGTGTATGGCTGGCTATGAAGATTTTCATAAAAAAAATAAAAAGAGTAGCAAATAAAAATTTATTCTTGTTGAGATTATTTTCTTGTTAAGAATGTGAATTTAGTTTTATTTTGCCAAAACTTATTTTATTAAGAATAGTACAACTGTTTTAGAATTGTAACTCATTTAAAATGTATATTTTTTTTAAAAATTTTAAGATAAAAATTTTAAATAAATTATAAAAAATTAATTAATTAAAATTTTTTTCTTTTTCTTATTATTTACTTTTCTTAAAATTAATATTATAGGTAATAAAATTGCTATTGGAATTACTACGAATATTAATATTATATATAGAAGGGATGGATAGTATAGTTCAGTACTACGTTCTATAGCAAGATCATAGGAACCTCGTTTATAATCTATAAAATTCACCACCAAAGGAACTTCGCATCCAGCATATTTTCTCACAATAGAAACAGCCTTTTCAACAAATTCTTTATTAAAAGTAGCATTAGGAGGAATAGGTAACTCAGCTATACCAGGAGAATACCCCCAACCCTTTATGTCCATTGTTAAATTATAATATTCTTCTACCAGTTTTAAATATTCTTTCCATCCGTCACCTAACTCTATACGCCCATTAGGTAATTCTTTAGAGTAAAACTTCCATAAAGCTTTATCTTGCCTTTCATAAAGACTGTCAGGTCTATAATCTTCAATAAAGAAAACTATTGCATTATATTTCTTAACAAATGGTTTTATATATTCAAGTACAATATTTACCTTCTCATTTGTTATTTTATACATTGTTACAACAATTACAATTGGTATATAGTTATCCAT
>JGI20132J14458_1000222_pt1 | contig 11657 bp, 12 predicted proteins | sample OctOCTMetagenome_FD_14458 | JGI IMG/M metagenome (IMG submission 14458)
CCCTCCTTACCCTTAAGACCTAGGCTTTCAAGCAGACTCCTAGCCCGAGCCTGTGCCTCCCTGTACGGTATCCCTGCTGCTAGCATTGGTGCTACCACGTTCTCCAAAGCTGTAAGCGTTGGTATTAGGTTGAAGAACTGGAATATGTAGCCAACACTCCTAAGCCTATACTCTCTAAGCTTCTCCTCACTTAGACCAACAATGTTAACCCCGTTGACTATAACGCTACCGGCTGTAGGCCTATCAACACCACCTATTATGTTGAGTAGGGTGGTTTTACCAGAACCACTAGGCCCCATAACGGCTACAACCTCGCCAACACCAACCTCCATGGATACGCCTCTAAGCGCTTGCACAGCGTTCTCGCCCGAGCCGTAGATCTTAACCAGATCTAAGACCTTCACGAAGGGCATCCAGCTACACCCTCGATACCAGCTCTATGCTAAGCCTCCTAGACATGTGGGTTAATAGCACCAGTGGTGCTATTAAGCTTATAGATACGCCTAGTAGCACGACGAGCACACCTGTAGAGTCTATCGTAAGACTAAGGGGTGTGAGGCCCCTAGCCGTTAGGGGGCCTGAGAACACGCTCCCAAAGGTCTCTACGAACCCCTTAGCTGATATGATGCCTAGAGGTGATAGGAGGATCGAGACTAGGGTTAAGGCTAGGACCTGAGCGTACGTGAACCTAACGAGCCCCCCTAGTGGTACACCACGTGTCTTGAGGATTGCAAGCTCCCTCTCTAAGCTCTTAAACAGAGTGTAGCTCACCATAACAGATGATATGAGGATGAAGCCTGATAGGAGGGTGAAGGCCGTGTACGAGTAGAACATCATGGAGAGGGCCATTACATTGAAGAACGTTGAGCCTAAATCAGCTCTACCAGCGAGAACCGGGGAGTTCACGTTATACCACTCGCTAACACTAGCCCTTATGATCGCGGCTGCCGCGACGAACGATAGTGTTAATGTTATGGAGGCTGTTAGGGAGCTAAACCTAGGGGATACCCTTGGGATAGCTGAGCCCACCAGGTAGCCTAGACCACCACCAATAACCCCCGCTGTAACCCCTGTAACCCACCTCATGAAACCCTCCCTTGAGAGTAGGAGTAGTGTTAGATAGTATGGTATGACTACCGGGGCTATGAAGCCTACGAAGAAGTCCACTAACACGTAGAACACCGCTAAAACTGTTAGAAGCGGGTGCACACCTAGATGCAAGCCTAACAAGCTCCGTAGCACTAATACCCGTTAGCCAGAGCACGTACTTGAACGAGCTTAGAGCGAAGAGTATCGTTAGGGAGGTGCTAGGCCTCCAAGACCCATGCTCGGCCTGGAGGTATGATCTCGAAGCCTGTGTTAGGTCTATGACTCTAAGCACACCCCTAACCTTGAGGTAAACCACAGCTGAGATTGTGAACGCCATGAAAACAGCTGATAGGATGTAGCCTACATCCAGTAGAGGTGGCGTGTAGTAAACCCTCCCCATGGCTAGACGGGCTGTAACCTCCACAAGGACCCTTAGTAGGGGTAGTGATGTGATGACAGCTAGAGCGGATACAGTGAGAGATAAGAGTGCGAAGCCCACTGTGAAGCTCCTAAGAGGTAGGCCCCTGATGAGGCCTAGGGCTACAAACCTCCTAACATCGTATGCTACAAGCTCCCCAACAGCTCTAGCTAGTATCCACGATGTAACCACGACTGGGAGCGTGAGGGAGAATATGAAGGCTGAGACTAGGATGAAAGCTCCTGAGAACGCTGAGATAGTGGAGGCTAGCACACTACTACTATCGGTAACGGTAATCCTAACGGTGAGACCCCTATAGTCTACCTCCTGAGACCGGGTTACAGTGATTCTAACAAAACCCCCCATGCCCTCTCGAACCTCGAACAACTTAACTCCAAGAGCGTCCTCTAGAACCCTGGATACAAGCCCCTCATACTCCCTACTAGCCTCAGCCACGGACTCCGGGGCTAGAACCGTGAAGGCACCCAAGCTGAAGTTAACCATGTAAGTGTACCGGAGCTCAACAAAACCCCGGGGGTTACTTAGGATAACGTGCTCTAGGAGCACCGGCTCCAGGAGGACTAGGGGGCATGACTGTATCACATCGCAGGTGAAGGTATACGTATCGTTAAACCTAACACCCAGCCCCTCCACCAGCCTCAGCAACCCCTCTCCTAGACCAGACTTAACGAGCACATCGTTTAAACCAAGACTACCAGGGGCCGGGTACCCCTCAACCACCCTAACCCCAGCCATACCCCCATAGAGGGATCCTATGGTAAGCTCGACGGGGGAGGCTGCGAGGATAGGCTGTACTGGGGTTCTTTGAGGAGCTCCACCCTCTAACCCTGGCAACCCTACCTCCGTCATGTTTTCGAGTGAAGCTTGAACTAGTAAAACCACGCTATCCGCTATACCCACTCCAAGCCTCTCCCTTAACCCTACCATCTCTCTATGCAACTCTACCAACCTACCGAGATCCCCTCCCACGGGGGCTACATGGAGGCTTACTGTGTAGTGTAGTGGTAGTGATCTGGCGATCTCCTCTGTCGAGTAGATCGAGTTGTTTTGAACCGACGCTAGAACACCTGTGACCATAAGTACTAGTAGTATGCTCACTAGGGTTAAAGCTAGGGGTCCCCATCTTAAGCCTTAGGAGCGTCTTGTAAGCTAGTATGGAGCTCATCCACTTCTACCCTCCAGAGCTTACCACAAGTATGGTTTTACCTGCTAGCTCAGCTGGGATAGGCCACATTAGCAGTACCTCTACGGCTAGAGGCTCCCTCCCACCCATGGGGGTTGTAATGCTAGTCCTACCCAGCAGTATGTCTATGAGTGAGACCCTCCTCTCAACCCATAGGGCTGGTGCATCCCCGGGGAGCCCTGCTAGCTCCCTGGCTCTCCTTATAGCGTCTTCCAGCGTGCCAACCATGTCTACGAGCCCCAGCCTTTCAGCTTCAACCCCCGTGTAGACTCCTGCTCTAAGAATCTCCCTGTAATCTCTAATCTTACCACCCCTATGCTCTCTAACCTTCTCTGCGAACACACCTGCAACACCGTTGATAAGCCTCCTCACAGCCTCTATATCGTTTAATGTAGCCTCCCTGTAGGGGTTACCTATATCCTTTAAATCACCGCTTTTAACTGTTGTAACGTTGATACCAAGCTTATCCATTAAACCCTTATAACTTATTATAACAGCTATAGCTCCTACAGAGCCTACGAAAGCTGTGGGGTGAGCTACAATCTCATCCGCTGGAAGCACTATAAGGTAACCACCTGATGTGCCGTAACCGGTAACATAGGCTACTACAACCTTTTCACGGGATAGATCTCTAACAAGCTCGTAGACCTCGAAAGAGGCAGCGGTACCACCAGGGCTATTTACAATGAGGACAACGGCTTTAGCGAAGGGGTCCCTCTTAACAATATCAAAAACACTCCTCGCATCCCCAGGCGTTATAGAACCGCCTAGGAGNGGTCTCTCGTAGTCTATANCCCCTGAGAGCTCCACAAGAGCTACATAGGGCTTNGGCTGAGCGTATACCCCGCGGAGNGAGTATGCGAGAGCTCCTATGAATAATGTGAATACTAGGAGTAGTGATACTACGACTAAGAGTATCCTCCTACCCCCTCCACTCACCTCAACTCACCGGGGAGCATGAACACCCCATAACCTTATAAATCTATTCATGGAGCTAGGAGGGTTTCCACCTGAACATGCTTGGATGCTAAGGCCACTCCCCATCTAGAACAGCTCTCGTGATCCCAGCTACGGTGTTGTAGTAGAGGTGTGATATCCTAGAGCTCCTAGCTATCCTAGCGTTATCCAGCCTCTCAGCCAACCTCTCAGATACATCCACCGGGTCCACTACGCCCATAGCAACTATCCTTGACACCTCGTCAAGCCACAATCTCATCTCCTCCAAATGCCACCTTAGATACCCTAAGCCGTCCTCCACCACGCCATAGTGTGCTACTGCAACCCTCCTCGGCCTCTCAGCGATCATCCTCTCAAGACTCTCAATGTAGAGCTTAGGCTTTAAAGGAATAGGTGTTGTTGGAACCCTAACGCTCCCATCAATAAAAACCCCTGCCGAGTCGCCTGAGAACATCAAACCCTCCTCTACAAGGTAAACACTTAGATGATGGCTAGCATGCCCAGGAGTATGTATAACCTTAAGTGTAACACCACCTAGATCCAATAAAGCCCCGTCCTCGATCTGGAAAGCCCTAGAGCTCTCAACAGGAGTAGGCTCACCATAGTATAAAGCTACAGGTCCGAGAGCCTGCCTAGACTGCTCCCAGAGAAAGCTCGGATCAACCACATGCTTTAAACCACGGGGGTGAACGAAAACCTCGGGAACCTAAAGTCCTAGAGAGAGCTCCAGCACCACCACCATGATCGATGTGAACATGGGTTAAGACAAGATAGTCAACACCTAGACCAAGCCTCCCGACAAACTCTAGAACACGAGAAGAACCATTAGAAGGACCGGCATCGATCAAAGCAGAGTAGCGATCACCAACAACAAGGTAAACAGATACAATACCCTCACCCTCAGGCGTACTATCAATAGTATACACTTTAACCATAAAGGATGCCACCTAGGTAAGAGGATACCAGGTTAAAACCTAATATAACTACGTGGGCGGGGAGGGCTGTGGAGCGGAGCTTAAGCTACTTAAGTTATTTTAGGTTTAGACTAACCAGCTACTAAGCGGAATGGCCCGGGTAGCTCAGCTGGTTAGAGCGCCGGGCTGTGGACCCGGAGGTCCCGGGTTCAAATCCCGGCCCGGGCCCCATTACCTTGATCTACTTTAGCTCTAGTGGTGACAGTAGTTTTCTCAGCTTCAATAATGCTTTCAACCTTTCTTTTTCGCCTAGTTTTGCTTTGTTCACTGCTTCCTCTAGGGTTAGTATTACCTTCTCCGCTGTTCTCCTATCGTATGGGTATGGTATTCTGTCTTTTCCTCCTACTGCGTATGCGTATATGAATGGATTTGGTGGGTGTGTTACTGGGTCTCTTGTGCTTGTTGGTATTCCATATATGAGGTCTGCTATTAGTGCTAAGGCTCTTAACGTCTTCGGCCCTAGGCTTGGTGCTAGTGCTAGCTCCATCTCGTTTGTTGGGTTGAATCTTGCTAGGTCCTCTATTGCTTTAAGTGTTTGTTTTGATGGTTTCACTGGGTAGTAGTATGGTTTTAAGCCTAGGAGACCGCCTTTCACCCTCTCAGGCTTTCCTGGTTTAATGTAGTCTTCTAGGCTTGGTTTAGCCTCAAGCACTCTATTAGCCTCCCCCAGCATCCTCACCATCCTTGAAGGCCCTTCCGCCACGATATCCAGGTACGCTCTCCTCGCATCCCTACTCTCGCTTGCCGTAGCGTTGATAGCCTGCCCCGGGATACCGGATACCCCGCTATGAGGCTCCTCTACCGTAGCTCTATCAACGTGATACCTTCTAGCTAGCCCCTCCTCTACATTCATACCCTGTTGTACCACCACCATGCAGCTTCTGGAAGCGATTACAGCGTGGTGGTAGAGAGTGTAGCCGTCCTGCAATAAAACACTATCAAGACGTGCAGCCAGCCTGCTAAACCTAGCTATAGAGCTTGGATCTAAGCCCAGGAGCTCTCCAGCCTTCACAGCCTCCTCTGGTACATCTAACATCCTAGACCCCTTACCTCCGAGGACGAGAACACCTAGATCCTGCCTACGCCAGGTTACAGCCTTCAGGATGCCTAGGAGGACTGTTGTACTACCACTACTATCCCAGTCCATCCCGATAACATTGTTAAAAGCCTGGAGCCAGAGGGGGTCCGAGAGCCCCCTAACAAGGGCCTCGGGGCCGTGGAGCTCAACTATAGCATCAACGATAGCCTCTGACATACGCTCCATAAGCTTAAGCATCCAACCAGGCACTCTACCATCATGTAATGGGAGCTCCGCTACACCAGGCATAAGTGCCTCCAAGTATAACTTGAATCTTTAAACCTATTAACCATTAAAGCTTAAAAGGTAAAGAGTAGGGGTAACTAGAACGTAAACTAGGATCATACCGATGGCCGTTAAACCTCTAGACCTGGTTGGTGTTATAAAAGGCTACATGATCGAAACCCAGGTTTACTGTGAAGCTAAACTACACTACATGCTAACATCTAAGGGTGAGGAGGTTAGAGTAACCGAGGGTGAGGCTAGGAGGCTTGTAGAGGAGACATTGAGGTTGCTGAGAACACCTAGAGGTCGTGGGATTGAGTTCCTACGTGCGCCTATCTCGGCAAGGTTTAACGACACATACATCACCTTGTCACCAGACGCTATAGTATACGTTGATGGCAGCATAGCAGGCTTGTTAGAGGCAAGGATAAGGGGGGATCTTAGGTACTACGACTCGGACTTCGTAACCCTAGAGGTTGGAGGTCTACTCTTAGAGGAGCTCCTCGGAGTAGAGCTGGGCACCCTAAAACTAGTACTCATTGTAGCTAGGAGCAGAGAGGGTCTTAGGGAGGCTTTAGAGGAGACAAATGTTAACCCGTTTAAACCGGAGAGGCGAATGTCGTGGGTTAGAGTGACAAGAGTCTACAATAGGGGTGAATCTATATCCAAGCTCTCCCACCTGCTAGAATACTGGCTTGGCATGAGGGGTTTTAAGCCTAGGCCATCACCATTTAAATGTAGGGTCTGCGAATACTCCAGTATGTGCCCGGCTAGGGTGATGAACGCCTAGGGATGAAGCTGATATGTGATGAGTGAACCCGCGTCTGATAAAGTGAGATCCACCCCGGTTTAAATCCCATTGTGCACGCGTATGATTTATAAGATCTCCACACAGGGTTTACGATGGTGATATCATTGGGTTACAGGGATCCCTGGGAGTTTTATTCTAGTAGGCCTTGGGTTAAAAGCTACGATCCCGGTGTTCCAGCTGATGTGGATATCCCGGTGATGCCCTTGTACAGGATACTAGATGATACTGCTTCTCAGTACCCTGATAGGGTTTCAATGATATTCCTCGGCCGTAAGGTTACCTATAGGGAGCTCCAGGACTCAGCTCTTAGGTTTGCCTCATGGCTTAGGAGTGTTGGTATTGGTAAGGGTGATGTTGTAGCGCTATTCCTACCTAACACACCCCAGTTTGCTATAGCATACTATGGCGCGCTCTACGCTGGCGCTACTGTAACACCTGTGAACCCGCTGTACACGCCTAGGGAGCTTAGGTTCCAGCTTGAGGATAGCGAGGCTAAGGTTCTGGTAACCCTCGATATGTTCAAGGATAGGGTTTTAGCGGGGGCTCCTGATAATGTTAAGTATGTTGTGTGGACTGGTATCCAAGACTACCTACCATTCCTTAAGGCCGTAGGTTATAGGTTGAAGTTCAAACCGCCAAGCCCACCTGAGGGGGGTAAGCATTACAGGTTTACTGGGATACTGAGAGGTAGTGAGCCTTTAAAGGAGAGGGCGGCTGTTAACCCTGTGGAGGATGTGGTAGCTTTAATGTATACTGGTGGTACAACTGGGTTACCTAAGGGTGTTATGCTAACACACTACAATATAATCGCTAACCTTCACCAGATAGACTCCCTGTGGTTTAGAGGGCGTAAGGGGTTCGTCTTCGTAGGCCTACTCCCGTGGTTCCACATATACGGTCAGACAGCAGTATTGCACTTCACAGTATTCAGCGCCTCCACTGTAATAGTGTATCCGAGGCCTGATATCGAGGCAGTCATGAAGGATATTGAGAGGTATAAGGCTAGCATATTCCACGGTGTCCCGACGGCATACATAGCTATAGTAAACCACCCGAAGGTAAAGGAGTTTAACCTTAAAAGCCTAGCAGCATGTATAAGTGGAGCGGCACCACTACCAGTGGCTGTCCTAGAGTCTTTCGAGAAGATCACGGGGGCGAAGCTAAGAGAGGGTTATGGATTAACGGAGACGAGCCCGGTTACACACGTTAACCCCATTGAAGGCAAGTATAAGCCTGGTAGCATAGGATTACCAGTACCGAGCACTATGGCCGCTATAGCTGACCCGGAGAAGCCGGAGCTCCTACCACCGGGACAGGTTGGAGAAATTGTTATAAGCGGACCACAGGTTATGAAGGGTTACTTTAAGAGACCTGAGGAGAACTCATTAGCGTTCTTCGAAGCCTACGGGCTTAGATGGTTTAGAACAGGCGATATGGGCTATGTAGATGAGGAGGGCTACTTCTACGTTGTTGAGAGGAAGAAGGATCTCATAAAATATAAGGGTTGGAGCGTGTTCCCCAGGGAGGTGGAGGAGGTTCTTTACAAGCATGAATGCGTTAGGGAGGCGGCTGTTATAGGTAAACCCGACCCTGAAGCTGGGGAGATACCTAAAGCATTCGTAGTGTTAAAAGACGAGTGTAAGGGGAAGATTAGAGCGGAGGATCTAATAGAGTACACCAGGAAACACCTAGCTCCATTCAAGGTGCCAAGGGAGGTGGAGTTTAGAGATGAGCTACCTAAAACCATTGTTGGCAAGATTCTAAGAAGGGTTTTAAGAGAGGAGGAGATGAGGAAAGCTGGTCTTATGAAATAAACTCCCTAAACCCTTTATACCCTGAATCCCACTAGTTTTGTGTAGACGAGGTGTGCTAGTATGTCTATGAGGGATTTGAGTAGAGCTCTAGCTGAGGTTGTTAGGGAGGTTTCACGCTCGGTTATAACAATCTATACTGTAAGGCCATCACTCGAATCCTTCTTCGGCCTAGCCCCCCTTGTTGGGGCTGGCTCCGGGTTCATTGTGGGGGAGGGGTTGGCTGTAACAAACTACCATGTTGTTAGAGGTGCTGGTGTTGTCGAGGTTGTTTACAGTGATGGTGTTAGAGGTGGAGGCAGGGTTTTAGCCCACGATCCTGGACGTGATCTCGCACTACTAGCTGTTGATAGGAGGGATGTGAAGCCTATTAGGTTAGGTGATTCCGATAAACTAGAGCCTGGGGAGCTGGTTTTAGTTGTTGGATCACCTCTAGGCCTTCAGGGGCCCTCAATATCTCTTGGTGTTGTAAGCGCTATTGGCAGAACCCTTGTTGACCAGGAGTCTGGAGTTATACTCGAGGATTTGATACAAACAGATGCCGCCATAAACCCGGGTAATAGTGGGGGCCCTATAGTTAACGCTAGCGGGGAGGCTGTTGGTGTTACCACAGCTATCATAGCTAGGGCTCAGGGCATAGGCTTTGCAATACCAATAAATACTGTTAGAAGATTCATAGCTATGATTGAGAAGTACGGGAGACCTCTAAGAGCGTGGATTGGAGTCTACGTGGCACCTCTAACAGCGGAGATAGCCTCAATGCTAGGTGTAGCTGCGAAGGAGGGGGTGGTTGTGGTTAGGGTTATGCCTAGAACGCCAGCACACATAAATGGGCTTAGAGAGGGTGATGTGATTGTGAAAGCTGCAGGTAGGAAGGTTAAGAGCGTGAGGGAGCTGAGGGAGGCTATAGAGGATAGCGTGGATCAAGGATGTGTAGAGCTAGAGGTGCTAAGAGGGCGTAGCAAGATCGAGGACTGCGTACCAGTGGTAGTGGAGGAGATCGCCTAACACCTAGGGAGTCGTGGGTTGCAATCAATTACAATAAGGAACCTGTGGAAACGGTTTAACGGCAACCCCGTTCTAAGGGGTTTAAACGCCTCATTCGAAGAAGGCTCCGTAGTAGCAATAGTAGGGCCTAACGGGTCTGGGAAGACAACGCTTATAAGGATAATAGCGGGCCTAACACCTCCATCAGAGGGTTTCATCTCAGTCTTCGGCTTAAAGCCTGGGAGCTCTAAGGCTAGGAGGTTTACATCCGTCGTCCTAGATAGACCTCTGCTCTACGAGGAGTTAACTGTAGAGGAGAACCTGGAGTTATTCAAAACACTATCCAGATCTAGGGGTGGCAGGTTCTATGAGAGAGCTCTTGAAACCCTAGATGTGGTTAAGGTCTGGAGGAGGAGGGTTGGAGAGCTAAGCCATGGTTGGAGGAGGAGGGTTGACTTTGTAAGAGCTCTCATAACAGAGCCTAGGCTACTCCTACTAGATGAGATTACAACGGCCTTCGATAGTGAGAGTCTAGGAGAGGTGGAGAGTATAGTGTTTGACCTCGCTAGGGGCGGGTCGACCGTCATAGCCACAGTCCCCGGCTGGGGTGGCGTGAAGCTTCTATCAAACTCTGCTAGGTATAAGTGTAGACTTGAAGATGGTGTTCTAGAGTGCGAGATCATGTGATGGTTTTTAAAAACCTACTTTTAAAGGATGTACGTGTAACAGCTAGAAGCCCTTGGGAGCTCCTAGCTGTACTAGTCTTCTCATCCCTCTCAGCAATCCCAGCAGCTCTAGTGCCACTTGATTCCCTGCAAAACACTACAAAGCTAGTCCTACTATTCATAACAATATACATTTCAACACAAACCTATGTCAAGGAGGGGAGGGCGGGCACCATAGACATCTACCACCTCTACCCACTAGCCCCCAGCATACACTTCCTAGCTAAACTATCATACACATGGGTACTCCTACAGGCATCCCTAACACTCTACACCATAACACTACTCCTACTAGGCATCCCCCCCGGCGAGCTCTCACGTTTAACAGTAGAATGGCTATCCCTAACACTACACCTATCAGCATCATCATCCCTAGCATCGCTAATATCAACATACCTTAAAGCTGAAACAACACTCTTAGTAGCTATAACAGCTATAATGGTAACCCCAGCACTTATATCAATAGGAGACCCGGTAACACAGGCCACCCTAGGCTTAGCATACGCAATAGTAGCACTCATAGTAGCGGAGCTCCTGGAAGAAGTTTAGATTCTCCAACCAACATCTCCAACCCGCACACCACATCTAACCCTGGCTTGGGGAGGCTCTGTTGTATAACATGACCTAGAGTATATATTAGTATATACATGTGGTTTATAAGAGTTCACGCTACCTTAGATGGGGGGTTGGGATGTTAGCTAGTAGGCTTCCGGTTTTAATTGTTGTACTAGCTCTACTCCTACTAGTCGATTTCACCACTCTAGCCTACTCTATATTCAAGGGCGCCTTTCCCAGTGTTGTGGAGAGGGGGGCTCCTACAGCTTATAGGAACTTATACGTCCACGTTCCCATATCTATAGCAGCCTATGTTGTTCTAACAGTGGCTGCTTTAGCAGCCTTGGCTTTCATGATGTCTAGGAGACCTGGCTTCTACGAGTTCGCGGATACAGCTATTAAGCTGGGAGTACCTTTAGGCCTAGCCTCTTTTCTAACAGGCTCTTTATGGGCTTCAGAGTCCTGGGGGTCTTTCTGGACTTGGGATCCGAGGCAGTTTAGCATTTTAATCCTCGTCTTAGCGTATACCCTCTACTTTGCCATTAGGGGTAGTGTTAAGGATCCCGATAGGAGGCCTTTGGTATCGTCAGCCTACATATTCGCCGCCTACGCTACCGTTCCTTTAAGCTTCATTATACCTAGGGTTGCTGAAAGCCTTCATCCCACCCCTGAGCATACCAGGGTTTTCGTAGGTGGGGCTCCCGAGCTCTTCGTGATAAGAATAGCCTCTATTGCAGTCCTAGCTTTAATAGCTGTAGTTGCACTCTTCCATGTTAGGAGGTATAATATGGGTTCGAGGGTGGTTACATTAACACCTCTAGTA
>JGI20132J14458_1000226_pt1 | contig 11588 bp, 9 predicted proteins | sample OctOCTMetagenome_FD_14458 | JGI IMG/M metagenome (IMG submission 14458)
ATGTGGTCGATCCTCTTCATCCGCCTCAATCGAACCAGCGTGGGATTGAAACAAGATGTCCGGCGGCTGGCCGAGATCTACCACGAGGTGCCTCAATCGAACCAGCGTGGGATTGAAACGCAACTTCACGTTGCCAGCGAAGCGGGGGGAAACCCTTGCCTCAATCGAACCAGCGTGGGATTGAAACTGAGCTCGGCGCGAGAGAGCAGATGTCCAAATTTCTCGCCTCAATCAAACCGGCGTGGGATTGAAACGATGCTGGAACGTAGGGACGGCGCGCCTCCGGCGGGGCGCCTCAATCGAACCAGCGTGGGATTGAAACCGAGCTAGATCAAAGCGGGCAAGCGCGCGAGGAGGAATGCTCCGAGGACAGAGGGCGAGGATCGAAAGAGGCGCCGCATGCCGGAACCCCTTATCCGTCGTGCTCCCCGGCCCAGAAGCGCACCGGGAGAACGACGACCGAACCCGCCTCTAAGATACCACACGAACGATTCGGGACGGGCTCAGGGTTCGGGCTCCCCTTCCTCCTCGGGCGCCTCCGGGAGGCGAAGGGCAGGATGACGGCGGACCGCCCATATGAGCAGCGGCACCAGCAGGCCCAACAGCGGGAAACCCGCCGGCAGGCGCGGCGCCCCCGCAAAGCGATCCAGGTTCCACAGCATCAGGATCAGGCTCAGCCAGACCGCGCTGAAATTGGGCCACGGATCCACGCTCCGCATCCAGCGCAACCCCGGGATCCGACGACGGGTGAAGGGCCAGAAGAGGTTGCTCCCCATCCACCCCAGCTGGTCCTCCACGATGTGCAACGCATACCCCAGCCCCACCATCACCCCCGGCCACCCCCCTCCGATCGCCCCCACGCCCACCCCAAAGACGGCCGCCAGCACCAGCGAATGGCTCCACGCGCGATGCCAGGGGAGGAACTCCACCCGCACCGCCTCCCCTTCCGGGCAGAAGGCCAGCGAAGGCCCCGAGAAGATGTCCACCGTGATCTCCGGATCGTAGTCATACCGCACGGGAACCGGAAGGGGACGGCGGGCCCGCCCGCCCGCCCCCTCGCCCCTGGCGATCGGCCGCCCGCCGGTGTTCACCACCGGGCCCACCTCCGCCTCCACCGCCCCGCCCTCGAGATCGAACCGCACCCGGTAGCGCCGCCAGGCGTCCGGACCCAGGCGCAGGGTGTGCAGCATCAGGCGGACCGCCCGCCCCTCCCGCCGGGCCATCGCCACCGCCGCCACAATCCCCTCCGCGATAACCCCGGGTCCGGCGGATCCGCTTCGAAATCCACGGAGAGATCCGGCTGCTCCAGCCATCGGGCGAGACGGAAATCCAGGGCGTCCGGGAGCAACGCGGCGATCCCGGCCAGGGCAGGCCAGATCGCCCCCCGGGCCGCCGCCTGCACCACCTCGGGGAAAAACGTGGCCGCGGCAAGGGCGGAGATGAAGTGGGTGAAGCCCTTCATCGAGGCATCCTGTGCGGCGCGCTCTATCATGATGATAGCCGGCTGGCCGCGCCTTCCCCGGAGACCGGGACCACGGCGAGCCGTCGTCCTACCGGGGGAGGAGGGGACGGACGATGGCCTCGAGGGGCGCCAGGGTCTGTTCCCAGTCGTAACGGGCGACGGCCAGGCGGCGCGCGGCCTCCCCCAGCTGCCGGCGACGGGCCTCATCCGTGGCTAAGGCGATCATCGCCTCGGCGAACGCCTCCCCATCGGCCAGCCACACATGCTCATGATCCCGCACCGTTAACCCCTCGCACCCCATCGGGGTGCTGACAATGGCTTTCCCCATCGCCATCGCCTCCAGGACCTTGAGGCGGGTCCCCCCGCCGGCCCGCAGGGGCGCCACATAGACCGTCGCGGCAGCCAGATACGGCCGCACGTCGGGCACTTCCCCGACCACCTCCACGCCCGGGATCTCGCTGAGGGCGCGCACCGCCGGAGCCGGGCGCCGGCCGACCAGGAACAGGCGCGCCGCGGGGAGGGCCGCTCGCACCCGAGGCCAGACGGCCCGGGCGAGCCAGAGGGCCGCGTCGATGTTCGGCCGGTAGTCCATCGACCCGGTGAACACGAAGGCCGGTTCCGGGAGCGGAGCCGGCGGGACCGCCTCGGGCCGGAAGAACGCGGTGTCCACCCCATTGGGCGCCACCACCGGCATGCGGGCCATCCCCAGGGCATGGAGATCCCGGGCGTCGGGCTCCGAGACCGCGATCACCGCGTCCACGCCGCGCACCACCCAGGCCTCGTAGCGGCGGAGCCGCCGGGCCTGGATCCCCGAATAGAGCGCCCCGATCCATCGCCGCGGATCCCGCTGATCCGCCCGGAACAACCGTTCCTGCAGCCGGTATTCGGCGTTCAGCTCATCCAGGAGGAGGAAGGGACGGGATCCCGGGGGGCGCGGGAGCAGGGCCTCCACGGCCCAGGCCATCTCCAGCCCCTCGATGAGGATGAGGGCGACCGAGCCCCGGGCCAGGAGCGCCCGCATCCCCTCCACCAGGGCGGGGGTCCGATATCGGAAGGCGAGATCGGGCCGCGAGGAGGTCAGCAGCTGGCGCAGCCGGACCGGGAGGGGGCGCGGACGCCAGGGGAACAGCCGGATCTCGTGGGCCAGGGCCTGCCAGGAGGGCGGCGGCGGCCCCGGGCGCTCCGAGAGGGCCAGCACGGCCACCGGCCCCAGCCGGGCCAGCCGGCGCANCACGTGGAAGGCCCGGATGGAGCCTCCTTTATTAGGGGGATCCGGGAGCTCGGGGGCCAGGAACAGGATCACGCTGCCCTCGATCCTGAGCAAAAGTGGGTCGCGGCTGAAGCCGCTCCTACCAGATGATGCTTAACGGCCGAGAACGCGGCGGTAAACCGCCCAGGTCTCGGCGGCGGCGCGGTCCCAGGAGAAGGCGGCGGACCGCTCCAGCCCCTGGCGGCGCATCCGCTCCCGCTGCGCCGCGTCCTCTAAGAGCGCCTCCATGGCTTCGGCCCAGCGCGATTCATCTTCGGCGGGCAGGACCATCCCCGCCTCTCCCACCACCTCGGGCAGCGCCCCCCGGTCGCTGACCACCACCGGGGTGCCGCAGGCCATGGCCTCCAGGGCCGGCAGGCCGAAGCCTTCATACAGCGAGGGGAAGGCCAGGAAGGCCGCCCCGTTGTAGAGGATCGCCAGGGTTTGATCGTCCGGCCCCTCGATCCAGCGCAGATGATCGGCGATGTGCAGGCGATGGGGCCATTCCAGGATCTCCTGATACAACCAGCCCCGCCGGCCGGCCAGCACCAGGGGCGGGGCGTCCGGGCGGCGCTCCCGCAACCGGGCATACGCCCGCAACAGCATGGGGATGTTCTTCCGGGGCTCCCAGGTCCCGACGAACAGCACATACCCCGGCTCCAGGCTCAGGCGCGCCAGAGCTTCCCGCACCTGCTCCGGGGGAAGCGGGCGGCACACCGCGCTGGCCCCCCCGTAGATCACCGTGATCCGGTCCTCCGGAACCCCCAGGTGAGCGATGAGGTCCGCTCGGGTGGTCCAGGAGACGGCGATGATGTGATCGGCCACGGCCACCGCCCGCTCGATCTGCCCGGCGTAGTAGCGCCGGCTTTCCCCCGTCATGAAATTCGGATACTTCAGGAAGTGCAGGTCGTGAACCGTGATGACCTTCCGGAACGACCCGGAGAACGGGGGGATGAAGTCGGGGCTGTGGAGCATGGCCACCCGCCGCAGGCTCACCTCCAGCGGCCACACATGCTGCTCCCAGCGATGATGCGGAGGGGTCCAGGCATGGGCGACCCGCACCTGAGGCCCGGCGGCCCAGGTGTTGGGGTCCTTGCGGCTCTGGAAGATCACCAGGCAGACGTCGGGGTCATGGATGACCTGGGGGAGTCGGGAGGCCAGCTCCAGGATGTAACGGGCGATGCCTTCCCGTCGATATGCCAGCAACCGGGCGTCCAATCCGATCCGTATCATCGGGGCGCTCCATCCTCCTCCGGTGGGATCTCCCGGCCTCCGCCCCGGGCGGGATGCGGCGCGCGCGGGGGCGGGGAGGGCTCTTCCTCCGTCGAGCGGGCGGCCCGGCGTTCCATCTCCGCCAGGACCATGGCCACCGCCTCGATGGCCGCCCGCTGCTTGCGGTAAAGGTCCGACTCGCTCAGGGCCAGCCGCTGGGCGATCTCGCGGACCTTGCGGCCCTGGAGGAAGCGCAGCTCCAGCAGGTTGTAGAGCAGCCACTCCGGCGCCGTCAGCTTCCGCTCCCCATCCGGGCGGAGCCGCTCGATGGCCTCGGCCAGCACGGCCCGCAGGGCGCGGATGGGGTTGCCGTCGTGGGCTTCCATCGCCTGCTGCACCACCCGCAGCTGCAGCAGGGGGCTCTGGAGCAGCCGGGGGCCGCCCCAGTAGTGCGCCAGGGCGTCCCGGACCCAGGCGGTGAACTCCGGATGTTCGATGAGGGAGAGGGTGGAGGGTTCCCGCTCCGCCCACCGCAGGCGACGGGCCTCCTCGGCCACCTGCTCCAGGGCCTGCAGCGCCCGCTCCTGGATCAGCCGGTCCTCCAGGGCGGCGGCGGCCCGGGCGATCCAGACGGGGAGGACCTCGTGGAGGACCTCGGGGGAGACCTCGATGGATGGAGCGGCCACGGCGATGGCCCCCAGGAGGATCCCTTCCGCCCGGCTCCGCAGGGGCCACACCCAGAAGCCGTCCGTCCGCACCGGCCCGTTCGAGGAGGGCTCCACCTCCGCCAGAGTGGCCTCGATGGAGGCATGCGCGATGTCGCCGAAGGCGGCCACGGGCTCGATCCCCTCCNGGGTGCGACGCACCACGAACCCGNTGGGCGAGCGGAGGGTCTCGCAGATCAGGGCCAGGATCCCCTCCAGGAACTGCCGCAGATCCCGGGCGGTGATCATCGTCTCGCTCAGCCGGCGCATCCGCGCCAGCTCCGAGACGTCCCGCCGCAGGAACAGCCACTCGAAGAAGGGGCGGATCGCATCGCTGAGCAGCTCATAGCTGACGATCGTGCCCACGGCGGCCAGGGGGAGAAGGAGGGCCAGGGGCAGACCCAGGGCGTGGCTCAGCCGGCTGACCCCGAACATCACCAGGGCCACCAGGGTGGCCAGGACCGGCCCGCGCAGCAGGTAGGTGATCCAGCGCTGCTTGACGATCCGGTCCGGCACCAGCACGTCCACGTAGGCGACGGCGTAGACCATGCCGAACAGCATCGTCCCGATGAACAGGTTGCTGATCCCCACCATCCCCCAGAAGACCAGGGGGTAAGCCGGGAGGGTCCGCCCCGCCAGAAGCAGATAGGGGAAGACCCCGACGGCGGGGGCGATCATCGTGAGGGCCAGGTAGGTCATCCGCCGCCGGTGGGTGGAGATCAGCGTCCGTTGCCGGACCCGCCAGGCGTTCACGATCCCCCAGCCCACCCCTCCGATGAAGTAGATCAAAAACAGGGGGAAGAGGGGGCCGGCCCACAGATGGAAGGCCCGGCCATCCGCCGTCCCGTCGTGGACCAGGAGATCGCTCGACAGGGCGAGCAGAAACCAGAGGAAGGCCAGGGCGTAGGCCCCCCGGACCGCCCAGCGGCGCCACGGGGAGAAGGAGCCGGTGCGCTCCAGCAAGGCATCGGTCAGATGCGCGTAGGCCGCCGGGGCGATGGCGATGCCCAGCCATTGCAGCCGGAGCCACGGCTCCGCGGACCGGGGATCGGCCACGAAGAAGAGGACCAGGTCGCCCAGGTAGACGATGGAGACCGAGGCCAGCAGCCACGCCGCCCCCCGGGCGCTCCGGCTCTGGAAGCAATAAGCGAGCAGGTAGACCAGCAGGGAGAAGGCGGCGATGAGCAGCGCGGCGACGATGACGAAGTTGATCTGGATGATCAGGTCGAGCGGATCTGTTCGAGCCATCGCTGGATGCGCTGGATCATCACCCGGCGCCGGCCGGTGTAGCGGTGATCTCCCCCATCGATGAGGGCCAGGTCGGTGTTCAGCCCGGCCCGGTGATGGAGGGTCAAGCTGTGACGGTGATGCACCACCGGGTCCGCGGTCCCGTGGACGATGAGGAGCGGCCGCGGGGAGAGCCGATCGACCACCTCCACCGGCTGAAGCCCTTCGGCGCAGGCCCGCAGGTCCTCCCGCAGGCGCTCCACCGTCATCCCCTGCATGAAGCGGACCCAGTCGGCGAGCATCGCCTCATCCGGCGTCCAGGCCCGCAGGTCGCTCACCGTAGAGAGCGTGATCAGCGCGAAGGGGCGGGGGTCCTGGGCCGCGGCGAGCACCGCGGCCCAGCCCCCGACGCTGTAGCCCAGCAGGACCAGACGATGGGGGTCCACCGCCGGTTGGGCCAGGGCCCAATCGACGGCGGCCCGGACATCCTCCACCAGGGTGGTGAGGCGGTAAGGGCCTTCGCTTCCCCAGCATCCCCGATAGTGGAAGACCAGCACGTTCCACCCCGCATCCCGGAGGGCGTCGGCCAGGTCCAGGTTGAGCTCCACGCCGGCGATGCCGTGGGCCATCACCAGCGTGGGATGGGGTCCCTCCCCATCCGCCCGGTAGAAGCGCCCGAGCAGCCGATACCCGTCGCTCTCGAAGATCACGCCGCTCAGCATCGCAGGCCGCGTCCCTCCGGGAAGTTCCGGCCGGCGGGGCCGGTCAGTCGATCACCGTCTGGCTTTGCTCGCGCATGTGTTGGATCAAGTAATACGGTCCGCCGGCGCCCCGGCCGGTGGAGCCGCTGGCCTTCCAGCCCCCGAAGGGCTGGTAGCCGGGCCAGGCCCCGGTGGTCGCCCCCGCCGCCCGGTTGACGTAGGTCACGCCGGCCTCGATGTGATCGAAGAACCACCGGATCTCCTCCGGGTCGTTGCTGTAGAAGCCGGCGGTCAGACCGTAGTCCACCGCGTTGGCGTAGCGCATGGCCTCCTCCAGGGAATCCACGGTCACGATGCAGGTGATGGGGAGGAACATCTCCTCCCGGAGCAGGGGGTGATCCGGCGGGAGGCCGTCGACCACCGTGGGCTCCACAAAGTAGCCTTTGGCGAACTCCCCCTCGGTCAGGACGTTGCCCCCGAAGAGGACCACGCCGTCGCGGCGGAGGATCTCCATATACCGCTGGAACTTCTCATAGGCGGTCCGGTTGATCACCGGACCCAGGAACACGTCCCGCTGGGTGGGGTCGCCGATGCGGATCTTGCTGGTGAGGTCCAGGAACTTCTCCAGGAAGGCGTCCCGCACCGGGCGCTCCACGTAGATCCGCGAGGCCGCCGAGCACTTCTGGCCCTGGAGGCCGAAGGCCGAGCGCATGCAGCCCAGGGCCGCCCGGTCTAAATCCGCGTGGCGGCTGATGATCACCGGGTTCTTGCCTCCCATCTCCAGGATGATGGGCTTGGGATAGCGGGTCGAGGCCGCCACCTTGCGGTAGATGGACATCCCCACCTCATAGCTGCCGGTGAAGGTGATCCCGGCCACGTCCGGGTGCAGGACCAGGGGGTCGCCGACCTCGCTCCCGCTCCCGGTGATGTAGTTGAAGGCCCCCTCGGGCACCCCGGCGTCGCGGAAGATCTCATAGAGCTGATAGCCCACGTAGGGGGTGTCCGACGCCGGCTTGAACACCACCGTGTTGCCGGCCAGCAGGGCCGCCCCCGCGGGGCCGCCGGCCAGGGCCAGGGGGAAGTTGAAGGGGGAGATCACCGCCCACACCCCGTAGGGCTTCAGGACGCTGCGGTTGTGGTGCTTGGGGGATTCCTGCTTCATGGGCACGACGTAGCCGTCGTGGGCCTCCATCTGGTCGCAGTAGTAGCGGATGAGATCCGCGGTCTCCTCCACGTCCCCCAGGGCTTCCAGGCGGTTCTTGCCCACCTCCAGGCTCATCAGCGCGGCCAGCTCGAAGGCCCGCTCGCTGATGAGGTCCGCCGCCCGGCGCAGGATCTTCACCCGCTCCGTCCAGGGGGTGCGGCTCCAGGCCGGGAAGGCCGCCTTCGCCGCCGCCACCGCGTCCGCCACGTCCTCAGGGGTCCCCCGCTGGAAGATCCCCAGCAGCCAGTCGGTGTTGATCGGGGAGCGATCCTCAAAGGTGCGCTCGGCGTAGCGGGGCTGCCCGCCGATGACCATGGGGACGGTCCCGCCCAGGCTCTCCCGGACCTTCCCCAGGGCGACCTCGTAACGGATGTGAAGCTCCTCGCTGGGGACGGCGAGGGTGGCATAGGTGATCTTGAAGGGCTGGGCCGGGGCCTCCGCCGCCGGGGCCCCCCGGCGGCGTGGGGAGACCGCGCGCGCGGGCGCCTTCCGGGTCGTTTTACGGGCCGCCTTCTTCGGCGCCGCCTTCCGCGTCGTCTTACGCGTGGGCTTCTTCGCAGGCATTCTGACCTCCTGAGCCAGTGTTCTGCGCTTGCAAGACCACCTTCCTCAATCGAAGAAATAGGGGATCCGCAGGCCCCCGGTCAGGGTCTCCCGTTTGAGGGGGAGGATGAGACCGTGGAGGGCTTCCTCGGGGACCTTCACGCGCTTCCCTTCCAGCGTTCGGAGGCCTTCGGGGCGGAGCAAAGGATCCTCTACGCCCGGAGGCGTCTGCACCTCCTCCAGGGCCATCAGGCGACAAAGGACCCGCCGCATCGCCGGATCCTCCCCCTCTACGGCCGCCCGGAACCGGGCGACCACCTGAGGGCCCTGAACCGAGCGCCACGCGAATCGGATCTCGACTTCCTTCCCGGAGGACTCCATCGATCGCTTCGTCAATCCGCCCTGATGATCTAAACTTGATTATAAACCAGACCGGAGACGGTGAAGTCCTCCCCGACCCTGGGGGATTGGGGGTTGGGTTGGGATCGGATAAACTAAATTCCAACCCGGATGGCTGCGGCGGGAGAGAGGCGCTGCGTCTGAGAGCACTCCACGGGGAAAGGGGCTTCGGATGCACCGGCAGGGATCCTTACGAGGATGGTGGCGCTGGGCGGTGATGGGCGTGGTGTTGCTCGGGCTGGCGGCTTTCTTGGCGAGATGGCCGCGGCCGTCCTCCCTTCCCTCCCGGACGCGGACGCCGCTCCCTTCCCCCACCGTCCCGGCGACCCCATTGCCTACCCCCTCGCCGACGCCGATCCCCACGCCCCTTCCCGGGGAGTGGCTGGATCGAGGGCGCAGGGCCATGCGGGTGGGAGCGTTTGAGGAGGCTGCCGCCGCCTATGCGGCGGCGTTGCAGGGCGCTTTGCCTCCGGAGGCTGCCGGCGAAGCGTGGGTTGGATGGGGACGGGCCTTGCTGGCTGCCGAGCAGCCGGCGGAGGCCGCCCGGGTCCTCGCCCAGGCCCCCGTAGAGGAGCTGCCCCCCGAGTGGGCCCGCGGGGTCTGGACGCTCCGGGGGGACGCCCGGCGGGCGGCCGGGGATCCGGCCGGAGCCGCCGAGGCGTATGGCCACGCCCTCCGCATGGGCTCTCCCCTGACGGTGGAGCTCCGGATGCGCCGCGCCCTCGCCCTGCAGGAGGCGGGCCGGCTGGAGGCCGCCGCGGCGGAGCTGCGGGCCGCCCTGCCCGCGGCCCGGGACCCCAGCCAGGAGGCTGCCCTCCGGGAGCGGCTGGCGGAGACCCTGGAGGCCCTCCAGGCCTACCCGGCCGCCCTCGAGCAATATGAGGCCATCCTGGCTTTCGCCCGAAACCGCGCCTACCGCGCGTATATCGAATGGCGGGCGGCCCAGGTGCTTCTCACCGCCGGCCAGACCCCGGAGGGCTACGCCCGGCTCCAGCGGCTGATCCGGGAGGCTCCCGATACCCTTGCCGCCTACAACGCCCTGGTCCGCCTGGTGGAGGCAGGGATCCCGGTGCCGGATGATCTGCGGGGCCGGATCGACGCCGCCGCCGGGCAGTGTCTCCCGGCTGTCCAGGCCTTCGAGCGCTGGATCGCCGCCCACCCGGACCACGGGGACATCCACTACGAGGCCGCCCGCTGTTATCGGGACCTGGGGAACCTGCAGGCCGCCCACGCTCATCTCGACGCCCTGATCCGCGATCACCCGGAGGCCTCCCGCTGGGCGGAGGGATGGCTGGAGAANGGGCGGCTGTGGATCCGAAGCGGGGCGGTGGAGTCCGCCGTGGCCCTCTGGCGACAGTTCCTCGCCCGTTTCCCGACCCATCCCTTCGCCCCTCGTCTGCTCTATGAGGCCGCCCGCCTCCTGGAGCGGAACGGAGCGGAGGAAGCGGCGGAGGGGTTCTATCGTCTCCTCGCCGAGCGCTTCCCGGCGGATCCGCGCGCGCCGGAGGCCCGGCATCGGCAGGGGGTGCTGGCCTACGGCCGTGGGGATCTCGACGCGGCGGCCGCGGCATGGGAGGCGTTGCGAAGCCGGTATCCGGAGGCGCCGGAGGCCCTGGCCGCTCGCTTCTGGCTGGGGAAGGTGGCCCTGGCCCGCGGGGATCGCGCGCGGGCGGAGGCGGAGTGGCAGGCTGTCGTCGCCCAGGCCTCCGGGCGCTTCCTGGGGGAGCGGGCCCGCATGCTTCTGCAGGGCGAGGACCTCACCGACCTGCCCGAAACCCTGGAACTCCCGGATCCGGAGGCGGGCCGGGCGGAGGCCGAGGGATGGCTGCGGGCCCGCCTGGGGATCACCGGGACGCTTCCCCTCTCGCCGTCCGTGGGGCTGACGGATCCCCTCTGGCAGGCCGGCGCGGAGGCCTGGCGGGTGGGCTGGGTGGAGGAGGCGCGCGGGCTCTGGACCGCCTTGCGGCAGCGCGTGGAGGATCCCCTGGCGCTGTATGCCCTGGCCCTGGCCTTCCGGGAGCAGGGGGCAGACGCCCTGGCCGTCCAGGCAGCCGCCCGGCTGCTCGCCCGCCTCCGGGTGGATCCCCGGGAGGCGCCGCCCTTCCTGGCCCGGCTGGCCTATCCCGTGCCTTATCCGGATCGGGTTCTCGAGGAGGCGCAACGCCGCCATCTGCCGCCTCTCCTGCTGTATGCGGTGATGCGCCAGGAGAGCCTGTTCGATCCCTACGCGGTCTCCTCGGCCCGGGCCCGCGGGCTGATGCAGATCATCCCGCCCACGGCGCAGGCCATCGCCGAGGCGCTGGGCCAGCCGTATCGGGAGTCCTGGTTGCATCGTCCGGCGGTGAGCATCGCCTTCGGGGCCTATTATCTGGCCCAGCAACGGGATCGCTTTGGGGGGAACCTGTGGGTGGCCCTGGCCGCTTACAACGGGGGGCCGGGGAACGCAGCGCGCTGGTGGGCGACGGCGCGGGGGGATCCCGACCTGTTCTACGAGCGGATCACCCTGGAGGAGACCCGCCGGTATCTGGAGCGGGTCGTCGAACACCTCGCCGTATATCGGGCCCTCTACGCCGGGGGCGCCGAATGAGTTCAGCCCGGAGAGGCCGGGCGGGTCCATAGAACCCAACCCGGGAAGGCCTCCGTCGGCCTGCACGCCGAATGAATTCGGCCTCCGGGGCCTCCGGTCGACGGTCGGCCTGCGCCGACCGAAAAAGCACGCTCCGCGTCGGCGAAGGCCGACGCCCGGCGCACAGCGCCTTGGAAGGCCGATTTCAATCGGCACAAAAGCCTCCGGCCGACGGTCGGCCTGCGCCGACCAGAAAGTCCCTCCTCCGCATTCGCGCGTTCGGGACTCCCTTCGCGGACCGTCGACGCCTCCGGGAAAACG
>JGI20132J14458_1000228_pt1 | contig 11555 bp, 10 predicted proteins | sample OctOCTMetagenome_FD_14458 | JGI IMG/M metagenome (IMG submission 14458)
GGGAACCCGAGGGGGAAAGCGGGCGTTCCGGCGTCGGAAGGCCGATCGGAGGGCTCGAAGCCGCGTGGAGCGGTTCTTCGGATGGCGGAAAGGGGGGTTCCGAAGGCTGACGGTTCGGCACGAAAGGCGGCTCTCCACCTTCCTGGCCTTCGTCCTCCTCGCCTGCTTCCTCATCGCCTGGAGAATTTTGAGATGAGTTCTCTATCATAATCCCACCCCTCGGGATGGGTGTGTCCCGATTTTGTCGGGCCTGGCCGCCTTGTAGGACAACTGCGAGCAGTTGTCCTACGATTTTGGGACGCACCCCTCGGGATGGCGCTTCCCCCCTGCGCGGTGTCCGGGAGGTCCTGAAGCGCTCCGCTCACCGATCCGCTGGCCCTCGAATGAGACTTCGGCCGAATCCATAACCCTTTGCAGGTCTGAGATGGTGGCTTATCATACGTAGCGGTAAAAGCATGAGGGCAAGCTCATGCTGAGCCTCAGCGGGATGCCTGCTCTCAGGATCCGCGTGCGCCTTTCCTGCAGGAGGATCGGATGGCGAGGATCACCCAGGCCCAGGCCCGAAGGTTCCAGGATCGATGGCGCGCGGCCGGCCTCGTCGAGGCGATGGAACATCGCGCCGCTTCGGTAGACCTGCGCTGGCGGCAGCTGAACGCTCTGTGGCGTATGGCGGTCGGTCTTGGGCTCCCATTGACGGAAGCAGAAGGGGTCCAGGAAGTGCGGGAACGTTGGATTCGGCTGAGGGCGCGTGACCGATGAACTCGTCCCACGAACTCCATCCTCTCCTGGAACCTCTGGCTGCGGTGCAGCGCTTGCTAACACGCTTCGGTGAGCGGGGGATGATCATCGGCGGTGTTGCGGCCAGCCTGTTAGGGAGACCCCGCCTAACCGCCGATGTGGATGTGCTCATGCTCTTGTCTGTTGAAGAATTGCCAGAGCTGATCGCAGCGGCCGAAGAGGAGGGATTTGTGCCACGCATCCGGGACGCGGAGGATTTCGCCCGCCATCACCATGTCCTGCTGCTGCGTCATCGAGAAAGCGGGATCAATGTGGACATCTCCTTGGGCATGCTGCCTTTCGAAAAAGAGGCTGTGGAACGCAGTATCGTTTATCAGGTTGGCGAACTCATGCTCCGACTTCCCACACCTGAGGACCTCATCATCTTTAAAGCTGTGGCGCATCGGCCTCAGGACTTGCTGGATATTCAGGCCCTCATTCAGGCCAACCCGAATCTGGACAGGGGACGCATTGAGCACTGGGTTCGCGAATTCGCTCGCGCTCTGGATATGCCTGATCTATGGGAAGACATCGCAGGGTGGCTGCGTGAAGCTTAACGCATTCCATCGCTACCTCAGGGATGAATCCTCAGCAGGATGACCGCGAATTCCTTCATCCAGATCCACAAGGCGGTTCGCCTCGATTTCGATGGAAGAGAGCGGAGGAGAGTGGCAGATCAATGGTAATGGTGAAGCAGGTCGTCGAGGCGCATCAGGGTCGCGTGGAGATCGAGAGCGCGGTCGGTCAGGGCACGCGCGTCCTCCTGCGCCTGCCCATCGTGATCCCATGATCCGGGCGGCCGAACCGGTCGCCCCGGCGATCCCCCGGCCCCGGGCGAGGACCCGGTGCCACCTCTTAGGGCTTTCCAGTTTCTCCGCATGCAGGGCAACTGCTTGCAGTTGCCATAAAAATTCTGGAAGGCCCCGGCCACCTCCCCTGGATGTGAGCGAAAGCACCCGGGAGACCTGACGGTCGACACCCCTACCCGGACCGATCCGGGTGTATACTTCGCGGAAAAAAGATAACCGGGATGAACCTTCTCGGCCCCGGGCGGGGCCGTTGGCAGCCCAAGCGAAGAGGGAGGTTTCCCGTGGCCCGACCGATGGTAACGGTGGACGGGAACGAGGCCGCCGCCAACGTGGCCTATCAGCTGAGCGAGGTGATCGCCATTTATCCGATCACCCCCTCCTCCCCGATGGGGGAGCTGGCGGATGAATGGGCGGCGAAGGGACGCCCCAACCTGTGGGGGACGGTGCCGAAGGTGATCGAGATGCAGAGCGAGGGCGGGGCCGCTGGGGCCATCCATGGGGCCATCCAGACCGGCGCCCTGGCCACCACCTTCACGGCCTCCCAGGGCCTGCTGCTGATGATCCCCAACATGTATAAAATCGCCGGGGAGCTCACCCCCCTGGTGATCCACGTGGCCGCCTGCACCATCGCCACCCACGCCCTCTCCATCTTCGGGGATCACAGCGACGTGATGGCCGCGCGGCAGACCGGGTTCGCCATCCTGGCCTCGGGCTCGGTCCAGGAGGCCCAGGATCTGGCCCTCATCGCCCACGCGGCGACCCTGGAGTCCCGCGTCCCCTTCCTCCATTTCTTCGACGGTTTCCGCACCTCTCACGAGATCAACAAGATCGAGCTGCTCACCCCGGAGGACCTGCGGGCGATGATCGATGAGGAATGGATCCGCGCCCACCGGGCCCGGGCCCTCTCGCCGGATCATCCCTTCATCCGGGGCACCGCCCACAACCCCGACACGTATTTCCAGGCCCGGGAGGCGGTCAACCCTTACTACCTGGCCTGCCCCACCATCGTCCAGAACGCCATGGACCGCCTCGCCCGCCTGGTCGGACGTCACTACCATCTCTTCGACTATGTGGGGGACCCGGAGGCGGAGCGGGTGATCGTGCTCATGGGCTCGGGGGCGGAGGTAGCGCATGAGACCGTGGAGTATCTCAACGCCCGGGGCGAGCGGGTGGGGGTCATCAAGGTCCGGCTTTACCGCCCCTTCTCGGTGGAGCATTTCATCCGGGCCTTGCCGCCCACTGTGAAGGCCATCGCCGTGCTGGATCGGACGAAGGAGCCGGGCAGCGCGGGGGAGCCCCTCTACCTGGATGTGGTGACCGCGGTGGAGGAGGCCATGGCCTCGGGCCTCGCCCCCTTCCGGGAGATGCCGCGGATCATCGGGGGGCGCTACGGGCTCTCCTCCAAGGAGTTCACCCCGGCCATGGTCAAGGCCGTCTTCGACGAGCTGGCGAAGGACCGCCCGCGGAACCACTTCACGGTGGGCATCTACGACGATGTGACCCACACCAGCCTGGAGTTCGATCCCTCGTTCTCCACCGAGGACCCGGAGACGGTGCGGGCGGTCTTCTACGGCCTGGGGGCCGACGGCACGGTGAGCGCCAACAAGAACTCCATTAAGATCATCGGGGACGAGACCGATTACTACGCCCAGGGCTACTTCGTCTACGACTCCAAGAAGTCCGGCTCGGTGACGGTCTCGCACCTGCGCTTCGGGCCGCGGCCCATCCGCTCCTCCTACCTGATCCGCCGCGCCAACTTCGTGGCCTGCCATCAGTTCAACTTCCTGGAGCGCATGGATGTGCTGCAGGTTGCCGAGCCGGGGGCGATCTTCCTGCTCAACAGCCCCTATGGGCCGGACGAAGTGTGGGACCACCTCCCCCGTTCGGTCCAGCAGGCGATCATCGAGAAGAACCTCCGCTTCTACGTGGTGGACGCCTACCGCATCGCGCGGGAGCACGGGCTGGGGCCGCGCATCAACACCATCCTGCAGACCTGCTTCTTCGCCCTGACGAACATCCTGCCCCTGGAGCAGGCGGTAGCGAAGATCAAGGAGGCCATCGTCAAGACCTACGGCAAGCGGGGCGAAGCCATCGTGGAGAAGAACTTCGCGGCGGTGGATGCCGCCCTGCAGCATCTCCATGAGGTGAAGGTCCCCAACCGGGTCACCAGCACCTTCGACCGTCGGCCGCCCGTGCCGCCGGAGGCGCCGGAGTTCGTGCAGCGGGTGACCGCCCGCCTGATCGCCGGGGAGGGGGATCTCCTGCCGGTGAGCGCCTTCCCGCCGGACGGCACGTGGCCCAGCGGGACCAGCAAGTGGGAGAAGCGCAACATCGCCCAGGAGATCCCGGTGTGGGAGCCGGACCTGTGCATCCAGTGCGGCAAGTGCGTGATGGTCTGCCCCCACTCGGTGATCCGGGCCAAGGTCTACGATCCCGCTCTGCTCGCGGAAGCCCCGCCCACCTTCAAGCACGCCCCGGCCCGGTGGCGGGAGTTCAAGGACATGGTTTACACCCTCCAGGTGTCCCCGGAGGATTGCACCGGCTGCGCCCTGTGCGTGGAGGTCTGCCCGGCGAAGGACAAGTCCGATGTCAGCCGCAAGGCCATCAACATGCGGCCCCAGGCCCCGTTGCGGGAGGCCGAGCGCCGGAACTGGGAGTTCTTCCTCCAGCTCCCTGAGGTGGATCGGCTGCGGGTGAACGTCGGGCAGGTGAAGGACGTGCAGCTGCTGGAGCCGCTGTTCGAGTTCTCCGGGGCGTGCGCCGGCTGCGGGGAGACCCCCTACCTCTCGCTGCTCACCCGGCTCTTCGGCGACCGGCTGGTGATCGCCAACGCCACCGGATGCTCCTCCATCTACGGGGGCAACCTCCCCACCACCCCGTGGACCTACAACCGGGAGGGGCGCGGCCCGGCCTGGTCCAACTCGTTGTTCGAGGACAACGCGGAGTTCGGCCTGGGGATGCGCCTCAGCCTGGACAAGCAACGGGAATACGCGATGGAGCTCCTGAAGCGGCTCAGCGCGCAGATCGGCGAGGCGCTGGTGGAGGAGCTCCTGAACGCCGATCAATCCACGGAGGAAGGGATCCGGGCCCAGCGGGAGCGGGTGGGTCTGCTCAAGGCCCGCCTGCAGGCGCTGCCGGACTCCCCGGAGGTGCGGAATCTGCTAACGGTGGCGGACGCCCTGGTGCGCAAGAGCGTGTGGATCATCGGGGGCGACGGCTGGGCTTACGACATCGGCTACGGCGGGCTGGATCACGTGCTGGCCTCGGGCTATGATGTGAACATCCTGGTGCTGGACACCGAGGTCTACTCCAACACGGGCGGCCAGATGTCCAAGGCCACCCCGCGGGGGGCGGTGGCCAAGTNCGCCGCGGGCGGNAAGCGCGGCCCCAAGAAGGACCTCGCCCTGATGGCCATCAGTTACGGCAACGTCTATGTGGCCCGGGTGGCCATGGGAGCCAACGACACCCATACCGTCAAGGCCTTCCTGGAAGCCGACTCCTATGAGGGGCCGTCCCTGATCATCGCCTACAGCCACTGCATCGCCCATGGCTACGATCTGCGCTACGGGATGGAGCAGCAGAAGCGGGCCGTGCTCTCGGGCTACTGGCCGCTGATCCGCTACGATCCGCGGCGGCTGCGGGAGGGCCTCAACCCGCTTCAGATCGACTCCCAGCCGCCCAGCATCCCGCTCTCGGAGTATATGTATAACGAGACCCGGTTCACGATGCTGGTCCACAGCCGGCCGGAGATCGCGGAGGAGCTGCTGGAGGAGGCCGAGGAGGAGATCCGCCTCCGCTGGCGGGTCTACGAGGCCCTGGCCCAGATGCCGGTGAACGGGCGGAATGGCCGTGCCTGATCAACCCGGGGCAGGGCCCCTAAGGGGCCCTGCCCCTCTCTTCCATCTTCGCAGCGCATCGGAGGCTTCTATGGTCGATCTCTCCACCCGCTATTTGGGGTTTCACCTGCGGAATCCCCTCATCGCCTCATACTCTCCGCTGACGGAGGACCTGGAGACCCTCCGCCGTCTGGAGGAGGCGGGGATCGCTGCGGTGGTGTTGCCTTCCCTGTTCGAGGAGCAGATCATCGAGGAAAGCGAGCGCCTGGACTACGGGCTCTCTTACGGGGAGGAGAGCTTCGCCGAGGCCCTGCGTTATTTCCCCGATCTTCACCACTACAATATGGGGCCCGAGGGCTATCTCGAGCACATCCGGCGGGCCAAGGCGGCCCTCTCCATCCCCGTCATCGCCAGCCTGAACGGCGTGACCACCGGCGGGTGGATCCGCTATGCGCGGCTGATGGAGGAGGCCGGCGCGGACGCCCTGGAGCTGAACATCTACTACCTGCCCACATCCCCCGATGAGAGCAGCCAGGCGGTGGAGGAAAATTACGTCCGGCTGGTGCGGGATGTGGTCGCCTCCGTGCGCATCCCGGTGGCCGTCAAGCTGAGCCCTTACTTCAGCTCCCTCCCTTATATGGCCCGGCGGTTCGAGGAGGCAGGCGCCGCCGCCCTGGTGCTTTTCAACCGGTTTTATCAGCCGGACATCGACCTGGAGGCCCTGGAGGTGGTGCCCAACCTGGTGCTCAGCACCTCTTATGAGCTCCGGGAGCGGCTGCGCTGGGTGGCCATCCTGTATCCTCAGGTGCGCCTGGATCTGGCCATCACGGGGGGTGTGCACACGGCGGAGGATGTGCTGAAGGCGATGATGGTGGGGGCGAAGGCCGTCACCATGGCCTCAGCGCTGCTGCGCCACGGGCCGGATCACGTGCGGCGGCTGCTGGAGGACATCCGCCGATGGATGGAGGAACACGAATACGTTTCCATCGAGCAGATGCAGGGGAGCATGTGCCGACAACGGGCCGCCAACCCGGCCGCCTATGAGCGGGCGAACTATATGCGGGTGTTGAGCTCCTTCCCGCGGCCGCGGTGAGGGATCCCGGCGCCGCCTATCCCAGCAGCTCCCGCAGTCGCTCGGCCAGCTGACGGGCCACCTCCTCCGGGCTTCCCTCCAGCCGGATGCGCCGGCGCTCCCGGGAGGGGGCCTGGGCCAGCCCGGAGACCTGCGTGGGGGAACCGGCGGCCCCGATGAAGGCCTCATCGACCTCCAAATCCGCTGCGCTCCAGACGGTCACCCGCTCCGGCGCGAAGGCCCATGGCTTCCGCCGGTAGTCCATGAAACGGGGCTCGTTGCATCCCGTCTTGACCGAGATCACCGCCGGGAGGGGGACCTCCAGGATCTCATACCCGCCGAGCCGCTCCCGACGCCCCCGCACCACCCGCCGCCAGGGATCCAGCTCGATCTGCGTGACCAGGGTGATCTGATGGAAGCCCAGCCACTCGGCCAGCCCGGGCGGCACCTGGCCGGTGGCCCCATCCGACGACTCCTCCCCTCAGAAGACCAGATCCACCGGTCCCAGCTTCTCGATCCCCCGGGCCAGGGTGTAGGTGGTGGCCAGGGTGTCAGCGCCCCCGAACCGGCGGTCGCTGAGCAGGTAGATGTGATCGGCCCCCATGGCGAGCCCCACCCGGAGATAGGGCTCAAAGAAGGGCGGGCCCATGGAGACGATGGAGACCCGCCCCCCGAAGCGATCCTTGAGCTGCAGGGCCATCTCCAGGGCATTCATATCCGGCGGGTTGATCTCCGAGCGGGCCCCTGCCCGATCCAGCCGCCGGGTCTCCGGGTCCACCCGCACCTCCTCCGGCTTGGGCACCACCTTCATGCAGACCACGAAATGCCAGTCCCGGCCGTTCGGGCTCACCATCGTCTGCATCCTCCTCCCGATCTTTCGGAGCGCATCCCTATCCTCGGGCCGGGCCGCCCTCCACCGCCATCCGCTCCGCGCGCAGGGCCTCGATCAGGGCCGGGATCACCTGCAGGGCATCCACGACCACGCCGTAATCGGCGAACTCGAAGATGGGAGCCTCCGGATCGTTGTTGACCGCGATCACAGTCCCGGCGTTCTGGATCCCGACCATGAACTGGAAGGCGCCGCTGGCGCCGCACACGATGGCCACCTTCGGCCGACACACCACGCCGGTCTGGCCGACCTGGCGCTCCCGGCCGATCAGGCCCTCATCCACCGGCGGGCGGGTGGCCCCCACCTCTCCGCCGAGCAGCTCCGCCAGCTCCCGGAGCAGATCAAACCGTCCGTGGATCCCTCGCCCTCCCACCACCAGGACCGGCGCCTGGGTGAGATCCACCCCCTGGCCGATCACCCGCTCCACCACCCGGGTGTGGAGATCCTCCGGTCGCAGATCCACATCGAAGAGGGATCACCGCGCCCGGCCGCCCGGCCTGAGGGGCGGCGAGGGGGAAGACACCCGGCCGCACGGTGGCCATCTGGGGGCGGTGATGAGGCATGGTGATGAGGGCCACCACGCCCCCGCCGAATCCGGTGACCTCTCCGATCAGCAACCCGCCCCGCTCCGGATCCAGGCACAGATCGGTGCAGTCGGCGGTGAGGCCGGTCCGCAACCGCACGGCCAGACGCCCGGCCAGGTCCCGTCCGTTGGGAGTGGCGCCGCACAGGAAGACGCNGNNCAGGAAGACGCTGGGCCGCCCCTGCATCAGGGCCCGGAACGCCATCGCCGTGTGGGCCTCGACCGTGAAGGGCTCGAGGAGGGGATGATCCGCCACCCACACCTCATCCGCCCCCCAGGCGAAGGCCTGCTCCACCAGGGGCTTCACCCGATGGCCGAGGAGCAGGCCGGCCACCCGCCAGCCGATCCCATCCGCCAGCTCCCGGGCCTTGGAGAGCAACTCCAGGGACACCCGCTCCAGGACGGCCTGTTCCTGCTCCAGATAGACCCAGATCGCGGGTTGCGCCTCATCGGGACCGTAGAGGGAAGCCGCCATTGGGTTTGCCCCCTTTCCGCTGGATGCGACGCATCAGATGCGCAGGTCCGTTCCGGAGGGGCTGACCGCCATGGCCGCGATCTCGGCCACATCCAGCACCCGTATCCCCTGCACGCCGAGACCCTTCTCCAGGCAGGCCATGCAGAACGGGCAGGCGGTGGCGATCACCTGGGCCCCGGTCTGCAGGGCCTCCTGAACCCGGAGGTCGGCGAACCGCTCGCCGGCCCGGGTCTCCAGCCACATCCGCCCCCCTCCGCCGCCGCAGCACAGGGCCTCCGGACCGGAGTGGGCCATCTCCACCCGTTCCAGGCCGGGGATCGCGTCCAGGATCCGGCGGGGAGCCTCGTATTCGCCGTTGCGCCGCCCCAGGTAGCACGGATCGTGATAGGTGACCCGAAGCCGGACCTCCCGGGAGAACCGGATGCGGCCTTCCTCCAGCAGGCGGGCCAGATACCTGGGTGTAGTGATAGGGACGGAACTCCGCCTGGAACCGGGGGTAGTGATTCTGGAACACATCGTAGCAATGCGGGGAGGTGGTGATGAGCTCCCGCACTCCCGCGTCGGCGAAGATCTTCGCGTTGTTCTGGGCGATCTCGTAGAAGTAAGGGCGGTGTCCGAGGCTCTTGACGGCCTCCCCGCAGCAGGGCTCATCGTTGCCCAGGGTGCCGAAACGCACGCCGGCGGCCCGGAGGAGCTGCACCAGGGCGCGGGCGACCTTCTGGGCCCGCCGGTCATAGGCGGAGGTGCAACCCACATAGTAGAGGACCTCGTGCTGGGCCGGATCGAAGCGGGGCACCTCCAGGTCGCGGGCCCATCGGACGCGGTAGGAGGGAGGCTGGAACCAGGGATTGTTGTTCCAGTAGACCGACCAGAGCACCGCGGAGAGGCCCCGGGGGATGCGACGGGTTTCCCAAGCCTGCTCCCGCAAGCTCTGGAAGATCTCGGAGACCGGCACCCCGCGGGGGCACAGGGCCTCGCACTGAGCGCACGCGGCGCACAACCACAGGTGCTCATCCCCGTCCAGCAGGCCGACCTGGGCCCGGCGCATCATGGCCCGCACGGAGAAGGGCTCATGCCGAACCAGGCCCCAGGGGCACGCTGCGGTGCAGACCCCACACTGATAGCAGAGGGCCATCGCCCCCTGCGTCTCCCGGAACAGGCGCTCCCACAACGCCTCGTCGGGGGTCAGGACGGGCATCTCGAGCATCACTCGCCTCCTGCCGTCTCAGCGGGCTGGGCCGCACGCTCGGGGGCCGGGACGGCTTCCCCGCGCAGCTTGCGGACGTAGCGGCGGACGACCTCGTCCATCTCCCGGAGCTTCTCCGCGAACTCCTTGCCCTCCGCCGCCGAGATCCAGCGCAGCTGCAACCGCTCGGGCTCGATGCCCATGCGGGTGAACTTCCGCTGCCAATACTGGAAGCGCTTCCAGGTCTGCCGGTTGGCGTAGTTGTAGTGGCAATCCGAACCGGTCTCTGTCAGCCGGCAGCCGGTGATCAGCACCGCCCCAGCTCCTTTCTCGAAGGCGCGGGCGATGAAATCCTCCTCGAAGCGCCCGGAGCACATCGTCCGGATGATCCGCGAGGAGGGCGGATACTGGCGTTTCTCGATGCCGGCCAGATCGGCCCCGGCGTAGGAGCACCAGTTGCAGGTGAACACAAGGCACTTCTCCTCCGGCCGCTCGGCCAGGGCCGCGTCGATCTGAGCCAGGATCTGCTCCTTGGTGAAGAAGGGCATGATGATGGCGTCCGTCGGGCACTCGGCGGCGCACGTGCCGCAGCCCATGCAGGCCGCCTCGATGATGCGCAACTTCCCCACCTTCACGGGGCCGGTGGGCTCGATGGCGTTGAAGGGGCAGACCTTCACACAGCGCATGCACCCGATGCACTTCTCCAGGTCCACCCGGGCGGTGAGGGGCTCCTTCTCGATGACCCCGCGGGCGAGGAGGGCGCCGGCCTTGGCCGCTGCCGCCAGGCCCTGAGCGATGGCCTCCCGCACATCCTTCGGCCCCTGCGCGGTCCCCGCCAGGTAGATGCCCTGGGTGGCCGTCTCCGCCGGGCCCAGCTTGGGATGGAGCTCCATCAGGAAGCCGTCCTCGCTGCGGGAGAGCCGGAGCTGCTCAGCCAGGCCGTCAGCGGCCGGGCGCAGGCCCACCGCCAGGACCAGCAGATCCGTGGGCAGGCGGAGATACGCCTGCGAGAGATGATCGTAGAAGATCACATGGCCATCCTCGAAGGCGATGGCCTCCTGGGGCGGTCGATCGGGATCGTAGCGGAAGAACTGAACGCCCTCCCGCATGGCCTGCTCGTAGAGCTCCTCGGCGTTGCGGCTGTAGGTGCGGATCTCCCGGTAGAGGATCCGCACCTTCTTCCCCATCCGCCGCAGGCGCAGGGCCTGGCCGATCATCGAGGTGCAGCAGTAGCGGGAGCAGCCCATGTTGCCCTGGCGCGAGCCCACACAGCCCACGAAGGTGATGCGCTCGGCTTCGACGGCGCCGCGCCGGAGCATCGCCTCCAGCTCCAGGTTGGTGACGACCCGCGGGTCGCTTCCGTAGCCGAACTCCGTGGGCCGATAGGGCTCCGCCCCTGTGGCCATCACGATGGCGCCCACCTGGAGGGTGGTGCCGTCGCTCAGGCGGGCCTGGAAGTTGCCCACCACCCCGCCGATGGTCTCGATTTGCTTCCCCAGATGCACATGGACGCCGCTCTGGAGGAGCTCCCGCTTCTTCGCCTCCACGAGCTCCCGAGCCTTCAGGCCGGAGGGCGAGAGCTCGTCCAGCTGGTTCAGGAGGCCGCCCAGCTCGGCGCTCCGCTCCACCAGGTGGGTCTCAAAGCCCTGGCGGGCCAGGGCGATGGCCGCCGTCATCCCGGCGATCCCGCCGCCGATGCCGCCGATCACCAGCGCCCGCTGGGTGAGGGGCAGCTGGGAGGGCTCCCCAGGGGTCAGACGCCGGGCCTTCTCCACCGCCATCCAGACCATGAACTCATCTCAAAATTCTCCAGGCGATGAGGAAGCAGGCAAGGAGGACGAAGGCCAGGAAGGTGGACAGCCGCCTTTCGTGCCGAACCATCAACCTTCGGAACCCCCCTTTCAGCCATCCGAAGAATCGTTCCACGC
>JGI20132J14458_1000229_pt1 | contig 11553 bp, 10 predicted proteins | sample OctOCTMetagenome_FD_14458 | JGI IMG/M metagenome (IMG submission 14458)
GATATGAGTTTCCTCAAAAATCCTTTTGAAAAGTATGAGGATAAGAATAATATCACAGGTGTTGCGACAAAAAAATCTACTATGTGGGGAGTATGAAATCCGAAGAGCATTTTGAAGATAAAATATGTGGATGGCGGTATGGAGAAGATAAATTTTGTTTTTAAAGTTTTGGTCTCATCATGGAGGATTTCTTGCTTTTCCTCTGATGTTACTCCCTTTATTTTTATTCCCTGTTTTTTGAGCTCACTTTTTATGTCATCAATTTCTATGAAACCAGGAACAAATTCAATTTCTATCTCTTCTGAAGCTTGGTTTAGTTTTACTGAAACAATACCGTTTATTTTTTCTAAACTCTCCTTTATTTTTTGAGGAATTATCCAACTTACATCTCCTAAAAAAATAGCTTTTTTAGTTTCAACTTTGTATCCTTTTTCTCTTATTTTTTCAGAAATCTCTTTTGCAATATTTTTTCCCTTTTTTCCCAGAATAATTTCTGCTTGTCCGTCTATTAAGCTTACTGAAACATTTTTTATACCATCAATAGCCTTTATAATTTTCTCTACTGTTGCAACGCATCCTGAACATGTCATACCCTGAATTTTTACTGAAATTTTTTCTTCACTTGTTTTTTGCATAGGTGAAGGAGATTTTAAATCAAATTTTGTTTCTTCTCTCATGTTTTAGGTAGGTTTTTTGGTTTTTTTATTCATTTTAGTCTTGATTTGCTTGTTCTTTTCTTTTTCTGATTTATGGTTTTAGTTTTTTGTATGCGCAAGAGTTTTAAATTCCTATCAGAAATTAATTTTTGTGTTGATTGGGTTAAAAATATTTTTGAGGTATCCTTGATAGAGCAAAGGAGCAGTTTTAAATTTAGAAAGTTCTGAGGGTTTTATCCATAAATATTTAACATGTTCCCAATCTATTTTTATTTCTGGTTTGGTTTTTAGTATTGCGCGAAACGGGGCTATTTCCCACCTTATTCCAAGTTTCACATCTGAAAGTTCAAAAGGGGTTGATTTTGTAAATTTATCTATGAGATTCATATCAAGCCCTATCTCTTCTTTGAGTTCTTTTAATGATGTTTCTTCTTCTGTTTCTCCTTCTTCTATGTGTCCTGATACGACACCCCATTTCCCTCTGTAACTTCCAACTTTTTTGCTTCTTTTTAGTATTAGAATTTTTCCTTTATACTCGACGAATGTAGAGGCTACTTTTCTTGTTTGAAGGTTCCAACCCAATATATGATTTATTGCGAAAAAGAAGGCAGAACTTGCAACATATTTCATTATTTTATCTCTGTTTCCTCGGAAAAGATTTACAAAAGAGAATTCACCTTTATTTGAAACTATTGCCAAAAAAGAAAGTCCAACTGGTTTTGTTTCTGTTCCTCCTTTTGGTCCCAATATAGATGTTTCAGAGATTACCAGATCTGCATTTGTTATGTCTTTTGCTTTCTTTGCAAGAGATAGTGCACATTTTTCAGAGACTGCTCCATCTGAAAGATCTGCTGAGAGAAAAGATTTGAGTTCATTTGAGTATGGCAGAAATGCTCCTAAGAAAACTTCGGAGGCACCTACATTTTTTACTATTTCAGATGAAATGAAACCTCCTGTTGAGCATTCAACTATTACGCATTTTATCTTTTTTTCTTTCAGGATTTCAAAGAATTTTTTTGCGAGTTTCTTTACTTCTCCAAAATTGGGTGATTGAGGTAGGTTTGAAGGAGAGAAACTATGCATTCTTTGCTTTTACTACGACTCTTATTTTAGCTTTGTATTTTTTCATGAAATCAACTTCAACATCATATTTTCCTGTATTTTTTATTGGGCTTTCTAGCAGGACATCAAATTCGGATTTGAAGTTGAATCTTGTTTTTATTCTTGCTTCTATATCTTCTTTCCTTACGGAACCATAGAGAGAACCATCCTCTTTTGATCTTTCGTAGAATTCAAAAGTTTTTCCGTCAAGTTCTTTTGATTCTTTTTCTGCAAATTTTATAAGTCTTTCATATTTTTTCTTTTTTTCTTTTTCAATATCTTGTATATGTTTTTCCAAAGATTCATTTAATTTTACTGCTAATCCTCTTCTTATTAAAAAGTTTCTTGCAAGCCCTTCTGAAACCTCTTTGATTTCTCCTTTTTTTCCATGTTCTCCTGCATCTTGAATAAAGTAAACTTTCATATCAATCAAACCTCCTTTTTCTTTTTGGTTATTATTTTTATTCTTTTGTTTCCTCTTCTTTTAATGCTTCTTCTTCTGTTTTACCTTTTTGTTTTTGCGTTTGATTTTGATCTTCTTCTTTTTTCTTTTTGCTGGAAGATTCAAAGATTTCTTTCAGCTCATGAGGTTGAATTTTTGTTCCTACTGTTGTGAATGGTAGTAGTGCAAGATGTCTTGCCCTTTTTATATTTCTTTTGAGCTGTCTTTGATGTTTTGAACATAATCCAGTTGCCCTACTTACCTTAATCATTCCACGCGGAGTTAGGAACTGTGAGAGAAAATCAGGATTTTTATATGTGATTGGTGGTAGCTCTCCTGTGCAGACTTTGCAAATTTTTACGCTTTTTGCTTCCATATAAAACCATAAAATTAAACCTACATAATCAATTTTCAAAAAATCAAAAAAATTATTCTTTTAATGAAAATTTTTCTCTTATCTGAAAAACTATGATTGCATTTGTCTTATGCTCTCTCTTTTTTGTTTTTTTATCTGAATCCGAGAAAGTTTTTTTAGACCCATTATTGATTCTTGAAGCTTATACCCATAGGGAATACAATAGAGTCATGATAGTAGAGCTCAAAGAAGCTGATATTAACTTGTATGGGAACTTATCTCCTTTAAGTTTTTGGAGTTCAAAATGGAAACCAGATTTTATTCCGATTGTTTATACAAAAGAACTTAAATTAGATGAGGTAAATTGTATCTTAAAGAATATACGGAATGTAAAAAAATGTTTTGCGGGAAACATAGTATATGTTAGATCTCCTCGCAAGCTCTTCCCTAAAAATATAATAAAAGAAAATTATCATAGAAATAGTGGAGTTAGTGTTGATGAAATTACCAGAGAGGAGAGAATCTTTACAAAAATTTATGAGTCGTCAGAAGAAATAGGAGCAAGGGTAGCCCGTGATGTTTTCAGAGTCAGCGGAAAAGGGGTAGTCGTAGGAATAATAGATACTGGTGTGAGATGGTACTCTAAACTTCTTGCTTATGATATATCGGATGCTCTTTCTCAGCTTGGCTTGAAAAAGAATTTCTCAAAATCAGCTATAATATGGGATCAAGAAAATCAAAACTACTCAGGGGGTTTTACTACACCTCATAACTTCAATTATGGAATAGAATGTCTTTTTCCTTCTTTAAGGGAAGGAGTGAAAGACCATAACGGATGCCCTACACAAGATGTTCTCGGGCATGGAACTCACATATCAGGTGTGATTTCTCTTGATGTAGGAGATGGTAAGGAGATAGGGATAGCTCCTGAATCTCTTTTAGTTGTGGTTTCAACTCCTATGTACGAAGACTTGGTCGTTGATGCTGTAAGATATATTTTCTCTTATGCTGAAAAGTGGAATCTACCAGCCGTTATAAACATAAGTTTGGGAGGACATTTTGGACCGCACGATGGAACAAGTTTGTTTGAGTTGCTAATTAGACAGCAGCTCGGAAAAGGTAGAATAATAGTCTCAGCGGCTGGAAACGAAGCGAATCAAAAAATACATCTCGGAGGTGAATTTGAGGGTGAAGTATCGGCGGTAGTAGATTTGGTGGGGGATTGTGAAGTACAGTTTTGGACAAGTAAAGACTCAAACCTTGAAATATCTGCTCATATTTTAGGAATAAAGGACTCATATACAGAAATCAAAAAAGGGGAAAGAAAATTTGTTGTGAGTTCCGGGACGCAGGCAGCTCTTATTGATTATGAGGGAGGAGCAGATATATCTTTCTATCTTGAAAATGTAACTTACTCAAAATCTCAACTGAAAGATGGAATAATATTCGCATCAAAAAAAATAAGTGGTAAGCTTGTATTGAGATTCAAAAGTTCAAAAAAGATAAGAATAGATGGCTGGATATCCTCTGACCCGAAGGGGTGTCTCTTTTCATCAGAAGGAGACCTAAAACCTCAATCAGAAGGAACTATTTCTGTTCCAGGAACTTCTCCGGATATAATAGCAGTCGGTTCATATAACCTGACATCAACCAGAAGTAAGAAAAAGGATATTTCTGTTTTTTCATCTTGGGGGTTTGATTCTTCAAAGCCTAATATAACAGCTCCGGGTGAGATAATATATTCAGTTTGTCCATCAAATGATGAGTATCTATGCGGAGATGCGGGAACATCACAGGCTACACCACATGTTACAGGAGCAGTTGCCTTAGCCCTTGAGAGAAACCCTTATCTTACACCACAAGATATAATTGAAGCTTTATGTAAAGGTGCGCTAAAAGATGAATTCACAGGTGAAGTACCAAACAAAATCTGGGGATGTGGAAAGCTCAGGGTTCCTGAATTCCTGAGCAATATACCTCCGGTTTTGCCAAATGAAAAAAAAGAAAAAAATGTAGAAATTCAAAAATCATCCGAAAGAATAGGAAACAAAACATATACTGTTTTATACCTAAAAAGCTCTTTCCCATTTCGTGTTCTTGATTCATCAGGTTATTACGATCTTGGATGGAGTACATACCATAAGCTATATTTTGATTCAAATTTACCGACCGAGTTTGAAATAGAGTTTTTAGATAAAGAAAGAAAAAAAGTTTATACATCCGGATTAGGATTTGACTCAGGTTCTTGTGGCTGCTTTGTTTCTTCACAGGAAAGTTTCTATTCAGCTCTGATATTCGCTATTTATATAATTTCAGCTTTCGTCCTGATAAATATGAGAAGGAAAAAATTTATTCCATAAAAAGAAATATTTCTGCTCCAATATTCTATGGTGCGTGATGTACTATCCAATAAGTTCTATCTTGTAAGGTGAAGTTAGATGAGGCAGGAGATGCGGATGTAGTAGAGAAGCTTGTTGAGACATCTTGTGAAATTACATATTTAGTTATATCAAGACCAAGCGAATCTTGCTATCTCATAGATGAACCAGAATTGAATTTTATATAGCCATCAGGAGTAATCTTCATAACAAAAATATCATTTCCCACTCCTGAGGTTATTGTATATCCTGATACTACAAAATTTCCGTCATCAGAAAGACATATTGAGCTTGCTTTATCTTCATTAGAATCTAGTAGTCCGAATACTTTTTGCCATTTTAAGTTTCCATCCTTATCTAATAGGAATTTGTTAGATTAGCTATAAGTAAAACAAGGTAAAAATAAATTCTGATTTTTCCCTTCAGCAACTTGTTTTTTTTAATCTTTGAATTTAATCTGGCGTGATAGTTGTTTTAGATTTCGGATCTCAATATACACACCTTATAACAAGAAGAATAAGAGCGCTCGGGGTGTATGCTGAAATTCTACCTTTTAATTCGCCAGTAGAAAAGATAAAATCTTTTTCTCCACACGGAATAATTCTTTCAGGTGGTCCAGAGAGTGTTTATCAGAAGGATGCTCCATATCCTGATTCCGGCATATTTTCCGCTGGCATCCCTATTTTAGGAATATGTTATGGAGCTCAGCTTATAGCTCATGTTTTTGGTGGAAAGGTAGAAAAGGCAAAAATTGGAGAATATGGAAGAGCAAAGCTCAAGGTTTTGGTAAAAGATAAATTGTTCCAAAATTTGCCGTCTGAGTTTTTCGTATGGATGTCTCACGGAGATGTAATATCAGATGTCCCTGATAGTTTTGAAATTCTCGGTGAAACTTATTTTTCTCCAATATCCGCTTTCAAATTTGGAAATATCTTCGGAGTTCAGTTTCATCCAGAGGTGTATCACACAGAGTTTGGGTTAGAAATTCTAAAAAATTTTGTTTTTGAAATCTGCAAATCACCTTCTGATTGGTCCTTGAGTAATTTTGTTGAAGAAAAGATCTATGAGATAAAACAGATAAAAGGCGGAATACTATGTGCTGTGTCTGGTGGAGTTGACTCTACAATTATGGCTTATTTGCTTCACAAAGCAAAAGGAGATGGGGCAGATTTTGTTCTCGTAGATACCGGGCTTTTGCGAAAAAATGAGGCAGAAAAAATAAAGAAAAATTTTTCAAGACTTGGTATAAATATAAACATTTTAGATGCATCAAGAATTTTCCTCTCTAACTTAAAAGGAATAAAAGACCCGGAAAGAAAGAGAAAAATAATAGGTAAAACTTTCATCGATGTCTTCAAAGACTATGCGATTTCAAAAAGGGAAGAAAAAAATATAAGGTTTCTTGCGCAAGGAACTTTATATCCTGATGTTATAGAAAGTGGGGTTTCTGCTTCTGGTAAAGCTCATGTTATAAAGACTCATCACAATGTCGGCGGGCTTCCGGAGGAGCTTGGATTTGAACTCGTTGAACCTTTCAGGCAATTGTATAAAGATGAAGTAAGAGAAATAGGTAAAATATTAGGAATACCAGATGATATAATTTTCAGACATCCTTTCCCAGGACCGGGACTTGCCGTCAGAATTTTGGGGGAAATAACAAAAAAGAAAATAGATATTCTCCGCGAAGCCGATGAGATTTTGGAGGAAGAGTTGATAAAATATGAACTTTACAACAAGGTCTGGCAAGCATTCTGTGTTCTTACTAACTCAAAAAGCACTGGTGTCTCCGGTGATAGAAGAAGATACGGCTATGTTATTGCTGTAAGAATAGTTGATTCCGTTGATGGTATGACAGCAGATTGGAGTAGAGTACCTTACGAATTTTTAGATGAAGTGTCAAGAAAAATTACCGCAAAAATTCCACAAGTCTCCCGTGTAGTTTATGATATAACATCTAAACCGCCAGCTACGATTGAGTGGGAGTAGAAGAGAAAAATTCATTTATTGCATTTATTACTCTATTCACTTCTTCGTTTGTAAGGAGAGGGTCTATTGGGATTGAAAGAATTTTTCGTGATATATCTTCTGAAATTTCAAGACTTCCACCAATTTGTGCTCCAAGTTTAAAAAAAAGTTGGATTTTGTGCATAAAAACGGGATAATATATGAAATTTCCTATTCCTTTTTTCTCCAAAAATTCTTTGAGTCTTTGTCTTACTTCTTCCCCTCTTTTTACTTTTATTGTGTATTGATGAAATGAGTGTTTCATTCCATCTGGAATATATGGCGGTTCCAGTTCATGTTCAAGGTCTTTTAAGCCATCTTTATATTTCTGAGCTATTTTGTTTTTCACCTCAATTAATTTATCAACATATTTGAGTTTTACTTTGAGCAAAGCAGCTTGGACTGCATCAAGCCGAGAATTATAACCTATGTTTTCCGGAATAAATCTTGATTTTCCGCCATATTCTCTTAATTTTCTCACTATTTCTGCGATTTCATCGTCGTTTGTAGATATTGCTCCTCCGTCTCCAAAGCCGCCGAGGTTTTTTGATGGGTAAAAGCTGTGGCATCCTATATCTCCTATTGTGCCTACTTTTTTCCCTTTAATTTCGGCTCCGAGTGCTTGTGCTGTGTCTTCAATAACAAAAAGATTATATTTTTTTGCGATTTCCATTATACTATCCATATAGCAGGGCAATCCATATATGTGAACAGGAACTATTCCGACAACTCCTTTTGGATCTTTCTGCAAATACTCTTCTATTTTTTCTGGTGATATGTTGAATGTTTTTGGGTCAATATCAACAAAAACAGGAGTTGCTCCTGATCTTATTATTGCTATTGCAGTTGCGGTAAATGTCAAAGGTGTGGTTATTATTTTATCTTCACGGGAGAAAAATTCTTTACCCATTTTTATAGCCATAGCTCTCAAAGCTAAAACCAGCGCGTCGGTTCCAGATGCAACACCTACGCAGTGTTTTACTCCAAGATAATTTGAAAGCTCTCTTTCAAAATCTTCAACTCTTTGACCTAAAATGTAATTTGTATCACATAACCATTTTTTTATTTCAAGTTCAAGCTCATCATATATCAAGTTGTGAAATCTCTTCAAGTTGAGCATTTCAACTTTTTTTGCTTCTATCCTTTCTTGAAATTCTTTTACGCTCTCTGATAAAATTTCTTTCAAAACTGTACCTATATTTTCTTTTTTTCTCTTTTTTTCTTTCAGTTCTTTTTTCTTTTTGCTATTTTCCTTTTCTTTTCTTTTGTTAATTTTTTCTTCGTTTATTATTATTCCGTCTTCACATCTTAGTTTGAAGAATTTCTCTGCTGCGACTTCTGGTTTTTCGTTTTTTTTCAGTTCAAAAGTAATATACTCTGCTGGCGGATTTATCAGCTTGATTTTCCCTTTATTTATCAGATCGTTTAGTTTTTTCTTATATTTTTCGTAAAGTCTGTCAGCCGAAAAGCAAGATATATAAAAATCAAATTCTTTCTCGCTTACCAGATTTTTCAGGGATCTCAAATCTATCTTTTCTACTAAATCAGAGGAAATGTATATGGGTATTTTAAAATTTAATCTCGGATTTTTCATGTTTTTTATTTTGATTATTGCTCCAAAGTTTTTGCTTTTTCTTCAAAAAGTTAGAAAATCTTGAAATTTTGTTTTTAGGTTAGAATATGAAGTGTAAAATTTCAGCACCTTTTGTTATCTTCCCTTTCTTTTTGTTTTCCTTTTCATTTTTCTTGGCTTTCCCATTTTTCACTGTGAACTCAGAGGAAAAAACATCAAATCTTACTGAGAAAGTCTCGGGTATTTTAGATTATTTGAGTTCAATAACTAACTTAGATATAGGTATAGATTTAGATGATGCAAGATATTTTTCAGATAACTTCTGGATACATCCTCTTTCTGCCATATCGTTGCGTGATATGAAGAAATCTATTTTTTGGTTTTCAAAGACAGCTGATTTGTTCTCAAAAGAAGAAAATATATCTTTTTATTTTTTTGCAATAGCGAAATATTCATCAAAAATAAAAAGAATAGACCTTGTTTCAAATCCAGCTTCAAAATATTTTTCTGATAAGAAACAGGAGATAAATCTGCAGGGTGCGAGAATTATTCAGGGAAAAATTGAAGATGAAGCCGTTTTGAATTTTGCAAGATGTGTGAGCGAGCCATATTATAGGTTCAAAAGCTATGTTGAAGCACAAGGTTTGAAACCTCAAAAAATTTACGATTTCAAAGACCTTGATAAACTTTCAGCTCTTGCATTTCGGATGGGTGAAAGTAAAATTTACGATTTCCTTGAAGTTCTAAACACGGCGGAATATTTCATCTTACTTTGTCTGCAAGAATTCCTGAAATCAGATATAAGGAAAATAGGAAATTTTACTGCTGATTTCGGTGAGTTTATGCTCATATCAACTACTGAACCTACAGTTGTAGTTCCTCCTTCCCCCTCTATAATAGTTGACCCTTATGGTAAAGATAACTTATATATTCTAGGAGGTGAAACCGATCAGCCTACTTTGATGTTGATAGTTGATGCCGGGGGAAACGATAGATACATTTTTTCTCATCCTCGTTCTCTTTATCTTTCAGTAATATATGATTTTTCTGGGAATGATTATTACAAGTGTTCTTTTGGTTGTTCTGGAGGCGGACTTTTAGGAGCAGAAGCTCTATATGACCTTGAAGGAGATGATATTTACGAGGCAAAAGGAATATCTCAGGGAGCTGGAATTTTAGGAACGGGATTACTTTTAGATAAAAAAGGTTCAGATACATATATATCTATAACTTTGTCGCAAGGGGTTGGTTCGCTCGGAGGAGGGTTGTTGTTAGATAAACAAGGTGATGACAAATACATTCTCAAAGATGGAAATGAGAACCCATCGTACCAAGATAGCAGAAGAAATTTGAGTATGGGGCAAGGTTGTGGCAGTGGTCTGAGAGCCGATTACATAGACGGAGTAAGGTCTTTACCAGGAGGTGTAGGGTTACTATACGACCTTGAAGGAAATGATGAGTATTCTGCCGTTGTGTTCTCTCAGGGATGTGGATACTGGTATGGGATTGGAGTGCTTTTTGACGCATCAGGAGATGATAAATATACAGGTTATTGGTATTGTCAAGGGAGTTCAGCTCATTTTGGAGTTGGACTATTTTTTGACCTTTCAGGTTCTGATAAATACACTTGTGATTTTCAGGGGATGGGACACGGACATGACATAGGTCTTGGTGTATTTTTAGATTATGGTGACAAAGATAGTGATAAGTTTGATTGCAAGGTAAGGTGTCTTGGTATGGCTCATGCAAATGGTTTGAGTTTGTTTGCAAATTTTGGCGGAAGCGATGAGTATAGAGCAGATGAACTTGCTTTCGGCGATGTCTTAATTGATATGTACAGAAGGAAAAAAGAGACGATAAGAGATATAATAAAATCCTACGGTTTTTTCTTTGATATTGGCGGAAAAGAAGATAAATTTTTCTTAAAGGGAGAAGAGTTCTCAGCAGAGAAAATAAAAGAAAAAGTTTTGGGCGGTGATAACAAATCAAATTTCCTAAAAAAATTTTTCTTCAAGTTATATTAATTTTCAGGTGAGTAAGGTAATTTACAAAATAGGTAGATTGAGTGAGGATGAAGAAATTGAGTTGAATTTCAGAGATGGTCTTTCAAGGTCGGTTGAAGAACGCATAAAATTGGGATTTATACCTATGAAATTGCCGGTTATTGATGATGAACCTTACCGTATATTCAATACGATGCAAGAGTATCGGGATTGGGCTGACAAAAATTTACCCGAATGGTTAGGATATAAAAAAATTAGAAATGATTGAGAAAATCTCAAAATTAGCAGAAGTTTTTAGCAAATATGGCGTAGAGTATATTTTTATAGGTAAAGGTGCGGCAATCCTTTATGGATATCCGGGGACAACACAAGATATATATATTTTTCCTAAAAAGTCAGATGACAATTGCGTAAAAATAGTTAATGCATTAAAGGAGCTGGGGTTTGAAATCAATGATGAACTTGAGAATGCAATTCTTTCTGGAAAAGATTTTATACAAATAAGAGGAGTTCCTTTTCCGCTTGATATAATATTTGCACCTGATGGTATAGAATCTTATGATGAAGCGAAAAAGCGTAGCAAGCTTATAGATGGTAAGTTTCCTTGTGCTTCTATTGACGATATAATTGCAAGCAAAAAAGCCGCAGGCAGAAAACGCGATAAAGAAGAATTACCTCGCCTTGAAGCTTTCAGACAATATCTTAAAAATCAAGAAAAATGAAAAGACAAAATCTTATTCCATAATACTCATGTAATTTTTGCTTTTTTTGGTAAGTATCATAAATCCATCTGTTTTGGCTTCAACTGAAAATTTATCTTTGACATACTCGTAAAAATCAAAGTAATCCTCACTTACTACTATCACATCATATAAATCTGATATTTGTGCTAACTTCATCATACCCTTAGAAGCTATTTTTTCCGAACTTATAAATGGTCTTCCAAACTTTTTGGGAAGCACAGAAACGATATAGCACATATATCTTTTGTAGCAGATGGTTCAATAGTTGGGCATATATATGTCAATTGGTTTTCACCTG
>JGI20132J14458_1000231_pt1 | contig 11520 bp, 10 predicted proteins | sample OctOCTMetagenome_FD_14458 | JGI IMG/M metagenome (IMG submission 14458)
CGTCCGCCACCTGGATCACCGCCTGAGGCTGGGCGCTCAGGATCAGCGCTTGCGTCACCTGCTCCTCAGCGGAGAGAGGGAACAGGCTGTGGATCCCCGGGTTGTCCAGCAAGGGGGACCCCTCCGGGAGGCGCCCCATCAGCAGGTCCACCGTGGTGCCCGGGTAGTTGGAGACGGTGGCGTAGCGGCCGGTGAGCCGGAAGAACAACGCTGATTTGCCCACGTTCGGCGGCCCTACCAGCACCACCGGACGCTGGGGAAGATCCTCCATTCGCTCCGTCGGCTCCAAATGACAGGACGCCACAGCTGTCCTTTTCTCCGTTCGAGATCGTTCGGATCATCGCTTTCTACATTAAAGTGAAGGTTACGAGAGGAGCAGTGAGGAACTTCACGAAGCCCGGGTGATCATCTGCAGCCACCCATCCGGGTGGGCCCACCCGATGGGGTGCTGAAATTCATTTCGGCATCCTTCTTTGGTTGTATGAGTTTGTTGTGGGAGCGGCTTTCGCCGCGACCTTGGCATCATCGAGAACCGGAGGTTCGGGGCTGAAGCCCCTCCTACAGAAGCCATTTGTAGGGGCAGCCTCCGCCGCGATCCGCCGTGCATCACCTCGGGATTTGCGCGAAGCCTTCGAACAGGGGCACAATGAACCCTGATTCCTTCCTCGAACAGGATGCAGCAAGATGGCAGAGATCCGAGAGAAAGCGACCCTCCAATCCGGCCGGCGGATCTCCTTTGATGCCCGGACCTTCCGCTGGGAAGGCGTGGAACCGGAGGCCTACAAGTTCAGCCTGGGGGATGCCCGCGGGATGGGCTGGCGGGGGATCACCCGCTTCACCCTGGGGGGGCCGCCGGACATCCCCTGCCGGTTCCAGATGCGTTACTTCGAGCTGGCCCCCGGCGCCTACTCCAGCCTGGAGAAACACCAGCACATCCACCTCATCATCGTCATCCGGGGGAAGGGGAAGGCCCTGGTCGGGCCGGAGGTCTTCGAGGTCGCCCCCTTCGACATCGTCTACGTCCCCCCGGAGGTCCCCCATCGCTGGATCAACGACGGCGATGAACCCTTCGGGTTCCTCTGCCCGGTGGACGCGGAGCGCGATCCCCCACGCCCGGTCGATGAAGAAGAATGGAAAGCCCTCAAGCGGAATCCGAAGACCGCGCCCTACGTGTTCTGAGATCAAATTTCACCGGAACGGATACACCAGGACCTTCAACGCCTCGTAGGAGCGCATGGCCTGATATCCCTGAGGGGCCTCCTCCAGGGACAGGCGGTGGGTGATCAGGGATTCCACCGGCAGGCCTTCCGAGAGGAGGGCCAGGGCTTCGCGCATATCCGGAGGGCCCGCGGAGTAGCTGGGGACCACGCGGATCTCCCGGAAATAGAGCGTATGAACATCGACCGGCCAGCGGGCCTCGGGAGGCGTGGGGGTGAACAGCAACAGCGTCCCTCCTGGCGCCGCGAGGGACCATCCCAGGGCGATGGCCTCCACGGAGCCCGGGCCGATGACGACCACGTCCGCCCCCCATCCCTTGCTCTCCTCCCGGATCCGTTCCGCTGCCTCCTCGGGAGAGAGCGGGCGGATCCCGAACCGGGCGGCGATCTCCCGGCGCGCGGGAAGCCGCTCGATCCCCCACACGCGTTCGGCCCCCCACCGCAGGGCCACCATCCCGTGCAACAGCCCCATCACCCCCAGCCCGATCACCGCCACCCGATCCCCCTCCCGCAGCCCGGCCCGCCGCAGGGCTTTCACCACTGTGGCCAAAGGCTCGGTGAAGGTTGCGACCTCATCCGGGACATGGTCGGGGATCGGGAGGAGATCCCGGTCCACCACCGGCGGGGGGACGATGGCGTAGGTGCTGAGGCCGCCGGGGATCAGGCGGGTGGAGCGCCAGGTGGGGCAGTGCACGTAATCGCCCCGCCGGCAGAACCGGCACGCGCCGCATGGGGCGTGGTGATGCACCACCACGCGCTCCCCGCCTTGAAAGGCGGTGACCCCCGGGCCCACGGCCACCACCTCGCCGACCAGCTCGTGGCCGGGGGTGAAGGGGGCCTTCTTCGCCATATACCAGTCCATGATCTCCCCGGGGCACAGCCCGCAGACCCGGATGCGCACCAGCACTTCCCCCTCCGTCAGGGGCCGCAGGGGGACCTCCGCGATCCGCAGATCCTCCCGGCTGTGGTAGATCAGGGCCCGGGCATGGGAGATCATCCCTCTTCCTCCGATCGCCGTTCTCGCAACAACGCCTTGTTCGGGATCACGCAGAGGAAGCCGAAGGGCTCCTCGCCGATGTTGACGAACTGATGGATCTCCTGGGGGGCGATATAGATCACGTCCCCGGGCCCCACCTCGAAGCGCTCCTCCCCCAGCTGCACCCGGGCGCGGCCCCGCAGGACCACCACCCCGTGGTCGTGGAGATGGCGATCCAGAGAGGACCGGCAGCCGGGCGGGAGCTCGAAGTAGCGGATCACGAAATAGGGCGCGCGCTCCCGCGGGCCGATCAGCACCCGTCGGGAGCCGCAGACGCCTCCCGGTCCTCCATAAGGGACAACAGGCACCCCCTCCCAGTCCCATCCGTTCGGCTTCCGACGATGCACGACACCCATTGTGAAATCCTCTCTATCCCAGCAGGATCCCCGGGCGCTCCAGAACCCAACGCAGGTCGTCCATGAACTGAGCCGCCTGCGCGCCGTCGATCACCCGGTGGTCCGCCGTCAGGGTGAGGGTCGCCACCGGGCGCACCACGACCTCATCTCCTTCCCCGACCACCGGCCGCTTGGCCACCCGTCCCACCGCCAGGATGCCCGCCTGAGGCGGGTTCAGGATCGCCGTGAAGCGATCGATCCCATACATCCCCAGGTTCGATAGGGTGAAAGTCCCTCCCTGCACATCCTCCGGCCGTAGCCGCCCCTCCCGCGCCCGTCCGACTTTCTCCTCCAGCATGCGGGCGATCTCCCACACCCCGCGCCGGTCCGCCTCGGGGATCACCGGCACCACCAGGCCCTCGGGAACGGCCACCGCCACCCCGATGTTCACATCCTCCCATTCCAGGATCTCCTCGCCCTCCAGCGTCGCGTTGAGGGCCGGATGCCGCCGCAGGGCCCAGGCGCAGGCCTTCACCAGCAGCGCCGTGAGGGTCACCCGGGGCCCTCCCTCCCGCTCCGCCCAGGCGGCGAGATCCTCGACGATGGCCATCGCCCGGCCCATCTCCACATCGATGCTGACCGTGAATTGCGGCGCCTCTCGGACGCTCCGGCTCATCCGCTCCGCGATGATCCGCCGCATCCCGGCCAGCGGCACCCGACGGCGGATCGCCAGGCGGGCCGGGGCTTCGAGGGCCTCCGGGGAGACGCCCGCGCGCAACGCCTCCGCCGCCCGCCGCACATCCTCGGATTGGATCCGCCCGCCCGGGCCGGTCCCCTTCACCTGCTGCAGATCCACCCCGAGCTCCCGAGCCAGCCGCCGCGCCGCCGGGGCCGCCTTCACCTTCCCCTCCGCCGCGCGCTGAGCCAGAAACGCCTCCACATCCGCCTTGGTCACGCGTCCTCCCGGGCCGGTGCCCGGCACCGCCGAAAGATCCACCCCGTGGGCCTGGGCGATCCGCTCCGCCACCGGCGTCGCCCGCGGGGCGCCGGCCGGCGAAGCAGCCGGCGATGCGCCCGGCGCGCCCTCCCAGACCTCCCCGGGCAGGAGGATGTAGGCGATGGGCTGGCCGATGGGCACCACCGCTCCGGGCCCAACCCGGATCCCCACCAGGGTTCCGCTGGCCGGCGCCTCCACCTCCATCGCCACCTTGTCGGTCTCCACCTCCAGGATCGCCTCGCCTTTGGTGACCGCTTCCCCTTCCTGCTTCAGCCAGCGGAGGACCTTCCCGCTCTCCTGGGCCATCTCGAATTTGGGCATGATCACTGGGACTGGCATGCGTTTCCGAGCCTCCCCCATCAGATCTCCAGGCGCGCCAGCCGCCGGGCCGCCTCGACGATATCTTCCACCTGGGGAACCGCCGCCCGCTCCAGGCGCGGATGATAGGGGATGGGGACATCCGCGCCGCCCAGGCGGACGATGGGGGCCTCCAGATAGGCGAAGGCCTCGCTCTGGGCGACCGCGGCCGCCAGCTCCCCGCCGAAGCCGCCCAGCAGCGGCGCCTCGTGCACGATCAGCAACTTCCCCGTCTTCTTCACCGAGGCGATCACCGTCTCGGCATCGTAGGGCTTCAGGGTGCGCAGATCGATCACCTCCGCTTCGATCCCTTCCGCCGCCAGCCGTTCCGCCGCCTCCAGGGCCCGCAACACCGCGATGGAGTAAGCGACGATGGTGAGATGGCGCCCCGGCCGCCGCACAGCCGCCTTCCCCAAGGAGACGAGATAGGGCTCCTCCGGCACCGGCCCGCGGGTTCGATAAAGGAGCTTGTGCTCCACGAAGATCACCGGGTTGTCATCGGCCAGGGCGGCCAGGAGCAGCCCTTTGGCATCATAAGGCGTGGCGGGCGCCACCACCTTCAACCCCGGCACGTGCACGAACCACGCCTCCAGGCTCTCCGAGTGCTGGGCCGCCGCCCCCGTGCCGGAGCCTCCGGGGAGCCGCAGCACCAGCGGAACCCGGGCCTTCCCCCCGAACATGTAGCGGACCTTGGCGGCCTGGAGGACGGTCTGCTCCATGGCCAGGGTCACGAAGTCCATAAACTGCATCTCCACGATGGGGCGCATCCCGGTGAGGGCCGCCCCGACGCCGGCCCCCACGATGGTGTTCTCCGAGATCGGCGTGTCCCGCACCCGCTCCGGCCCGAACCGCTCGATCAGCCCCTGGGTGACCCCGAAGGCCCCGCCGTAGACCCCGATGTCCTCGCCCATCAGGAAGACCCGTTCGTCGGCGGCCATGGCCTGGGCCATCGCCTCCCGCAGGGCCTCCGCGTAAGAGAGCTCCCGCGTCCCCGCCGGCGGCTCCACCGGGACCTCGGAGCCGAAGGCCTGCCGGATCCAGCGAGGAGGGAAGAGCGGGTCCTCGGCGTAGACGCCTTCGGTCAACTGCGCCACCTCGGGCTCCGGATCTCCTTCGGCGGCCCGGAGGGCCTCCGCCACGGCCTCCCGGGCCCGCTCCTCCAGCGCCGCCGCCTCCGCCTCCGAGAGCCACCCCCGGGCGATCAGCGCCTCGCGGAGCCGGGCGATGGGATCACGAGCCATCCAGGCCTGCACCTCGTCCTTCGTGCGATACACCTGGCGATCGCTTTTGGAATGCCCCCTGTAGCGATACGTGATCGCCTCGATCAGCGTGGGGCCCTCCCCGCGCCGGGCCCGCTCCACCGCCGCCCGGACCGCCCGATACACCGCCACCACATCCATGCCGTCCACGGTCTCCCCGGGGATTCCGTAGGCCACCGCCCGATCGGCCACCCGGGGCACGGCCATGGCCCGTCGGACCGCCATAGACATGGCGTATTGGTTATTCTCGCAGAGGAAGACCACCGGCAGCCGCCAGATGGCGGCCATGTTCAGGCCCTCGTGGAAGTTGCCGTGGTTGGCCGCCCCATCGCCGAAGAAGCACAGCACCACCCGGTCCTGCCCCTGCATGCGGATGCTGAGCCCCGCCCCCACCGCGATGGGGATCCCCCCGGCGACGATCCCATTGGCTCCCAGATTCCCTCGCTCCAGATCCGCCAGGTGCATCGAGCCGCCGCGGCCGCGGCACACCCCCGTCTCTTTCCCCAACAGCTCCGCCAGCATCGCCCGCAGGTCCTGCCCTTTGGCGATGGCATGGCCGTGGCCACGATGGGTGGAGGTGATATAGTCATCCGGACGGAGAGCGGCGATGGCCCCCACCGCCACCGCCTCCTGGCCGATGTAAAGATGCATGGTGCCGTGCATCTTGCCGGCCGCGTAGAGCTGCTCCACCGTCTCCTCGAAGGCTCGGATGAGAAGCATCTGGTAGAGCCAATCGATCAGGCGCTCCCGGGGGAGATCGAGCGTCGCGTCGAGAAGAGACGTCGTCGGCGCTTCACGCATAGGCCAGCGCTCCCTCCATGGCGAGGACGGCCGCCGCCGCCTCTGCGTCGGTGACCAGCACATCGACATAGCCGCCGCGCAGCGCGGCCCGGATCGCCGGGGCCTTGGCCACGCCCCCGGCCACGGCGATCACCGTGGGGATCCGGCGCAGCGCCTCGAGCTCCAGGCCGATCACCCGACGGTTCAGGGGATGATCCAGGAGGTTCCCCTCCGCGTCCAGCGCCCGGGCCAGCACATCCCCCACCGCCCCGGCGGCCCGGAGCGCCTCCAGCTCCGCCTCCGTGAGGTAACCTGCCCGCCGCAGGCTGGAGAGTCGAGGGTCCACCGAGCCGATCCCGATCAGAGCCACATGGACCTTGCGGGCCAGGGCCAGGGTCTCGGCGATGGTCCGCTCGTGCCGCAGGGCCTGGGCCACCGCTTCGCTTTCCACCAGCAGGGGGGCGTGGAGGTGACGGACCGGAGCCTCCAGCTTCTCCGCCAGCCAGCGGGCGAGCTCCGGCCCATCGATCATCGGGTCGCCGGCGCCCAGGGCGCCGATGATCTGGATCACCTGGGCGCCCTTCAGCGGGATCTCGGGCATCGCCCGCACCACCTCATAGACGGCCGTGCCCCAGCTCACCCCGATGCGGATCCCCGGGCGCAGCCGGCGTTGCAGCGCCCGCGCCCCCAGCTCCCCCAGCCGGCGCAACCGCAGGCGGTCATCCGCAGGAGGGTTGCCCAGCACCCAGGCCTCCCGAAGGGAGAAGGCCGCGCGCAGCGCTTCCTCCAGCCGGGGATCGGTCTTCAGGGGATGCCGGATCCGGATCTCCACCAGGCCCCGGGCCCGGGCCTCCTTGAGGTAACGCGAGACCATGGAACGCGAGCACCCCAGCCGCCGGGCGATCGCCCCCTGATCCAGCCCCTCCTCGTAATACCAGGACGCAATCTGGGCCAATCGCTCGTCATCCATGGGGATTCACAAAGTTGAGCACAAGGTCACCTTTATTATATGGGCTGGACAGGGGTTGTCAAGGGGGAGCAGCGGTGCGTCCCAAAATCGTAGGACAACTGCGAGCAGTTGTCCTACAAGGCGGCCAGGCCCGACAAAATCGGGACATACNCGGGAGCAGCGGTGGGCGTGACCGAAGCGATCCCAACGGCCTGTGGCATAATGTGGCATAAAATGAAAGGGGTCGATGCGGAAGGGAGAAGGAGATGTCGCAAGGCTGCGAACGATGCTGCGTGGACGTCCCGGAGGAGGCGGGAAGGGCACGTGAGGGCCGCCCAGGAGCCGGCCCTGTGATCGCGGAGGTGGGCGCCCGGGCCTCCGCGGCCTTCGCGGGCCTTCTGATGCTGGTCCTCCTCATCGTCGTCGGGGAGCGACTGGGATGGTTCCATCTTCTCGAATCCCGGATCCCGTGGCCCTTGTGGGCCAGCGGGACGCTCCTGGCCGGCTTCCCGGCGTTCCGGGATGTGGCACGGGCGGCCCGCCGGGGGCGGGTGACTCCCCACACCCTGATGACGGCGGGGGTCCTCGCCACCGCTCTTGTGGGGGAGTGGTCGAGCGCCCTCGTGCTGGCGCTCTTCATGCGGATCGGCGAGGAAGTCGAGCGCCTCACGGTGGAGCAGGCCCGCCGCGCCATGCGGTCCCTCCTCGCCCTGCGGCCCCAGCGGGCGCGGGTGCTCCGCGCCGGGGAGGAACGCGAGGTCCCGGTGGAGGCGGTGCAGCCGGGCGAGGTGGTGGTCGTGCGGCCCGGCGAGCGGATCCCGGTGGACGGCGAGGTGATCGAGGGACACGCCACGGTGGACCCGAGCGCCCTCACCGGGGAGGCGATGCCCGTAGAGGTAGGGCCGGGGGATCGGGTTTGGGCCGCCTCGATCTGTCAGCTCGGGAGCCTGCGCGTCCGGGCGACGTCGGTGGGGGCGGATACCACCTTCGGTCGGATCCTGCGCCTCGTGGAGGAGGCGGAGCGGAGCCGGCCCGAAGTCCAGCGGCTCGCCGATCGAGTGGCAACGTGGTATCTGCCGGTGGTGGCAACGGTTGGGCTCCTCACGCTGGTGCTGCGGCGCGATCCGCTGGCCATGGCCGCGGTGTTCGCGGTGGCCTGCACGTGCGCCTTCGCCCTCGCCACCCCGGTGGCGATGCTCGCGGCCATCGGCGCCGCCGCCCGCCGGGGCCTCCTCATCAAGGGCGGTCGCTTCCTTGAACTCCTCGCCCGGGTGGAGGTGCTCCTGATCGACAAGACGGGGACGGTGACCCTCGGCCGCCCGCAGGTGACCGACGTGATCCCCCTCGACGGGTGGCGGGAGGAGGAGGTGCTGGCCTTCGCCGCCGCGGCCGAGCGGGACTCCGAGCACCCGCTGGCCGAGGCCGTGCGCGCCCTCGCCCGGGAGCGGGGCGTCCAGGTTCCGGCGGTCGAAACCTTCGAGGCCCTGCCGGGGATCGGCGTGCGGGCGCAGATCGGCGGCCACACGGTGACGGTGGGCCGGATCAAGCCGGACGGAGAGGACCGCCTCCAGGCCCTCGCCGCCCGCCTGGCGGCCGAGGGGAAGACCGTGGTCGCCGTCCGGCTCGACGGCCGGCCGATTGGGCTTCTCACCGTGCAGGACACCCTCCGTCCGGAGGTGCGCGACGTCCTCCAGGAACTCCAGCGGCTGGGGATCCGGCGGATCGAACTCCTGACCGGGGACCGCCCGGAGGCGGCGGCGGCCGTGGCGAGGTCCCTTGGCATCCCCTTCCGGGCCGGGCTCCTCCCGGAGGACAAGATCGCAGTGGTCCGGGCCTACCAGGCCCAGGGGCGGGTCGTGGGGATGGTGGGGGACGGCGTCAACGACGCCCCGGCCCTGGCCCAGGCCGACGTGGGGATCGCCATGGGGAGCGGCACGGATGTGGCCCTGGAGGCCGGTCACATCGTCCTGCTGCGGGACAACTGGCGGCTCCTGCCCGAGGCGGTCCGGATCGCCCGGTCCACCATGGATGTCATTCGGTGGAACTTCGCCCTCGCCACGGTCTACAACGGGCTCGGGGCGCTGCTGGCCGCCCTGGGGATCCTCCCGCCGATCCTCGCGGCGGCGGCCCAGGTGGTGCCGGACGTGGGCATCCTCCTGAACAGCGCCCGCCTGCTGCGGCGCTGAGCCCATCTCGGGTCGCTGCGCCGCAGCGCCCCTCATCGCTTCGGCCCCGGAACCGGGGGCTCCGGGCGGCGTCCGGGGGGACCTGGGGGGATGGGGGCCTTCCGGATCACCTCCCGAGCCCGCTCCGCCCGCTCCAGGGCCCGCTCCAGGGCCGGCCGCGCGGCCGGCGGGACCCGATCCCGCAGGGCCAGAAGGACCATCCGATGCCTCTCGATGGCCTGCAGCGCGCGCTGCCGCAGGAGCGGATGATCCGGATGCCGCTCAGCCAGGATGATCAACCGGATCAACAAACGGGTGGAGCGCTGCAACGCCGCCGGATGCACCGGGCGGCCCTGGCGCTGCAGGGCCTCGATCTCCTCGGAACGGCGCTCCAGCTGATGGATCAGGGCCGGCGCGGGATCCCCCTGCCACTCCGCCCAGGTCAGCTCCGCGGATTCCTTCAGCAGCTTGAGCGGATAGAGGGGATCGCCCGGCAAGCTGGCCTCGGCGGCCCGGACCCCCAGGGCGCCTCCTCCGAAGAGCAACGCCAACAACAGCCCGGCGGTGAGGAGAGCGGACACCCACCGGCGGGCTGTGAGCCCGCTTCGGGTCGCGGAGCGCATCCGGCGAGCGGCCGCCACCGCGCGCATGCGGCCGCGCCGGACCGCCTCCTCGCGCGGGGGCGGAAGTGCAGCCCCGCGAAGTCGGAGGGCGGTCTCCAGCAAGGGGCGGAGCTCCGCCGCGTAGGTCGGATACCGGGCCACCACGCGCTCCACATCCGCGCCGGCCGCCACCTCCTCCAGGCAGCGGGCCAGCGCTTCCTCGAACGAGGGTTGCTTCAACGACATCCCATCTCCTCCATCCGCCGCCGCAGGGCGGCCAGGGCGCGATGCTGCAAGGCCCTGATCGCGCCGGGCTGTTTGCCCATCAGCTGGGCGGTCTCCTCCACCGAGCGCCCCTCGAAGAAGCGGTGGAAGAGCACCTCCTGCTGCTCCGGGGTCAGCTGCCGGAGGGCCCGCCACAGGCAGTCCTGCTCAGCCCGCGCCTCGATCCGCTCCATCATCCCTTCATCCCCTCGCCCTCGCTCCGGATCCGGAAGATCCAGCGGAGCCCAGCGCTGGGAGCGGTAATAGTCCGTCAGCAGGTTGCGGGCGATGGTGTAGAGCCAGGCGAGGAAGGGGCGCCCGCGGGACTGGTAGCGGGGCAGATGCTCGATCATGCGCACGAACACCTCGGCAGCCAGATCCTCAGCGGCCTCCTGGTCCTCCACCCGGACCCGCAGGTAGCGGTAGATGGGCAGGTAATAGCGATCGTAGAGCCACCCGATCGCCTCCGGGTCGCCCGCCTGTGCCCGCCGGATGACCTCCGCCTCCACATCCCCGGAGGCGATGCGGGCCTCCATAGAAGGGGCTCGCGCCGAAGATTCCCCCATCGCAATGTTCCCAAATCATTTAACGGAAACGTCGCCTCATCGTGATGGCCGACCCGGCCGCCGTCCCCCGCTCCGTCGAGGTGGCGAGATCCGGATTTGTGGTTTAGACTGGATCTGGATCCGCCCCGTTCACTTCAGACGCGAAAGGAGGCCTCCCATGGCGATGAGCCAAGCCCTCCGCGATGCGATGAACGACCAGATCCGGCATGAACTCTACTCCGCCTATCTCTATCTTTCCATGGCCGCTTACTTCGAGGCCCTCCATCTACCCGGGTTCGCCCACTGGATGCGGGTCCAGGCCCGTGAGGAAGTGGGCCACGCCATGAAGTTCTTCGATCACCTTTGCGATCGGGGGGAGCGGGTGGTCCTGCAGGCATTGAGCAGCCTCCGGCCGATTTCGCCTCGCCGCAGGAGGCCTTCGCCCAGGCCCTCCAGCACGAGCGGCGGGTCACCGGTCTGATCCAGAACCTTTACCAGATCGCCGTTCGCGAGAACAATCCCTCCAGCCTGCCCCTGCTCCACTGGTTCCTGGAAGAACAGATCGAGGAAGAGAAGACCGTGGAGCAGATCCTGGAGGCGCTCCGGCGCATCGGCGAGGATGGGGCTGGGCTGGTGATGATGGACCGCGAGCTGGCCCGTCGGGAAGCGGAGTAAACTCCATCCCGCTATCGAAAGGGGACAGACCAGATGGCCTGTCCCCTTTCAATTACCCAGCGCCCTTCAGGTGGCGATCGAAGAACGCCCTCATCGATCTTTGCAGGAAAGGCTTCAGCCCCGAACTCTCCATCTCGGATGACGCAAAGGTCGCGGCGAAAGTCGCTCCCACAACATAGATGCCGGAATGAATTTCGGCTTACGCAGGAGGGGCTTCAGCCCCGAACCGGTGTCTGGACGTTGATAGCGATCATTCCTGAGGGGAGAGCCTTCCGCCTGCAACCCAAGGCTTCTTCGATCCCACAAGGGTCGCGGCGAAAACCGCTCCTACAACGTAGA
>JGI20132J14458_1000238_pt1 | contig 11401 bp, 9 predicted proteins | sample OctOCTMetagenome_FD_14458 | JGI IMG/M metagenome (IMG submission 14458)
TCCTGTGAAATGACGGGTTTGCGGTTTTCGGTGGGTTGGGACATTTTTTCCAGCAACTGCTTGTGCCATTCCTTGCCCGAAGGCAGTGGCTCGTTGAGAGCAGCGGCAATGTGTTTGAAAATGCATTCCACGCCGTCATAAAAGTCCTTCAAAATAGACCCAACCCCGACTCTGACAAGGTNGTCTTGGCTTGGGTCGCCCATAACTTGCCACTCTTCCAACCTCTCAACGACGCTTCTCAGTTGCTCCAACTCCTCCCGAATTTTCTCCTGCCAGTCCCTTATCGAGGCATTGCCTCCCTCCAAACTTTCCCTGATTGGCTCCGGCAGGCTTGACTGGTCAATCAACTGAACGGGGATGACGAAGGGTGATAAAGTGGCAATTTCCGTTTCCGCATCCACCAACTGCTTCCAATCCGGACCGTCCACAACGATGTCAATGTCGGAGCGACGATGCCAGAAAACGGCGTCCCTGAAAGAACCCCAAAACTTCAGGGTTTGAACACCCCACTTCTCCCTCAAGTGCTGAACCAGCCTAAAAGCCAGCCACTCAGCCATCTCCCAGCGCTCCGCTGCGTCGCACGGGAAAGTTTGCAACCGCAAGGCTTCGTGCAACTTAACAGCAACTTCCAAAGGGATGCGGCGAAACGCCTTTGGGTTCGGGAAAATGAAGCCACTCCAGTGAATGGTTTGTGGATTGTCAAGCGGAGTGGGTTGGTAATTGACCCAAGCAACACCGCTGATTAACTGCCAATCAGGCAGGGCGAACAGCCCGTCGCTGCCTAACTCCTCTGGCAACGGCACAACGAATTCAGAAAGGTCAGGCGGCGTTGGCAGCATATACTCGCGACCGTAAAGCAGTGGAACTAAGACATGCGGTTGAGCAGCCAAGTAACTGATGAAGACCAAATTCACCCGCCATTTGAAGGCAGCAAACTTTTCTGGCAACTCTTTCGCACCAATTGCTTCCTGCAGGCGATTAGAAATCGTCTCCCAAGAAGCACTCTCAGTTGCCTCATCGCAACTAATTCCCCGAAAGGGCACACACTCAATAACGCACTCGCGGCACGCTATGCGGGCTTTCGCTTTTGGAACAGGCTGTCCCTTGGGGGCAAACGGCTCAAGCAGGTGAATGTCTTCAGCGACTGATGCCAATTTGCCGAGACAAAGAACCTCAAACAGCAGCGATTCCAGTTCGTTTCGGTTCTTAGCAGAAACTGCTTGCTCAATTGCGCTTTTGAGGCGTTCTGAGTATGGTTTGACGCTATTCTCGCCGCAAGTTTTCGTTAAGACCGCAAAAGCGCTTTCTAACTCCGAAAGCCAAAGGGGCGAGTTAGGCAGGGAAGTTGCCTTTTCCAACCAACTCCCGAACTCTTCGCCAAGCAACGACTCAATNGTCGAAAGAGCCGAGACAATTGCCTTCATCTTGTCGTTCACCTGCCGCCATTACAGCAACTCACTCATTTCAGCCAGTTTCGGCTTCAAGGTGCCGACATCGGAGATGATAGCACTTTCAGTCTTCCAACTCCTTCAAAATCTCTGCGGCGCTCGATGTTCCGAGCCTGTCGGCGCCTGCCAAAAGGAGCGCATGGGCTTGTTGCCATGTTCTGATTCCACCTGCAGCCTTGACTTTAACTCGCTCCGAAACGCTTTGCTTGAGCAACTTGACATCCTCAACGGTTGCGCCTTTAGGTCCAAAGCCTGTGCTCGTCTTGACGAAATCGGCGCCCGCCGCTTCAACGACTTGCGCTGCCACCTGCTTTTCTTCGTCGGTCAAGTAGCCGGTCTCAATGATGACCTTGACGATGGCATCGCTTCGGATGCCTTTTGCCGCTTCAACGACCGCTTCAATGTCCCTTCGGACATAATCGTGGTTGCCCGATTTGAACTGTCCTATCGCCATCACCATGTCCAATTCCCCAGCGCCAATTTGGACCGCCCATTTTGCTGTCGCCGCTTTGACCTCGGTTGTTTCCGCTCCGAACGGGAAAGCAATGACAGTGCTGGGCACAACTTCACTTCCCTCAAGTTCTCGCACAATCAACTCAAGCCAGCAGGGCAAGACCACAAGGGACTTAACGCCCCAAGACTTTGCTTGCTCGCAGCCTTTCAAAACATCACTTTCGGTTGCATCGGGTCTCAGCACTGCCAAGTCAATTTTCTGAGCCACTTCTTGTCTCCTCATTCCCGCTCACGCTCCCGTCCGTCTTTTAGTCGCTTCTTTTAGGGCGTTGATGAACTTTACCACTTTCTCCCAACTTCCGCTGCTGCTTTCGCCAAACTCTTCGTGAAGCAGCCGAACCAACGCGCTACCCACGACGACGCCGTCAGTTCCTTCCATTTCCGCGACGGCAGCGACATGCTCGGGTTTGCTGATTCCAAAGCCGACAGCGATAGGCTTATCGGTGTGACGCCTGATTCTGGCAATCAGGTCGGGCAAATCTTCGGGCAGTTTTTCCCGCTCGCCAGTCACGCCGGTGCGGGAAACGCAATAGATGAACCCTGTCCCGATTTCAGCGACCAACTTGATTCGCTGGTCAGTGCTTGTCGGCGCGAGCAAAAAGATTGTCGCCAAACCGTTTCGCCTCGCAATCTCAATCCACTCACCCGCTTCTTCTGGCGGGACATCGGTTAACAGCACCCCATCAGCACCCGCATTCTTCGCATCGCGAGCAAATCGCTCCAGACCGTATTGAAGCACCGGGTTGAAATAGGTCATCAGGATGATGGGCACATCGGACTTTTGACGAATTGCCTTCACCATCTCCAAAACCGTCGCCACTTTAACCCCTCGCTTAAGGGCTCTGTCAATAGCAGCCTGAATTGTTGGACCGTCAGCAATCGGGTCAGAGAAAGGGATGCCTATCTCAAACATATCAGCGCCCGCTTGCGCCCCCTTGACAACGACTTCAATCGTGTGCTCGGGAGACGGGTCGCCGGCGGTAACATAGAGCACCAAAGCCAGTTCGCCCTTTTCGCGGGCTTGCACAAACTTTCGCTCAATCCGTTCCATCTTCCCTTGCCTCCTGTCCCTTCTCTTTTCGCCCCCCATCCCTCGTCCCGCGTCCCACTTTGAGTCGTTGGCATAAGTAGACGACAAAAGTGCCCACCGACAGTCCCAACAGAGCGCCGCCGACAACATCGGAAGGGAAATGCGCCCCCAAGTAAACTCGTGAGAACGCAACCATCGTTGCCAAAAACCACCATAACATCTTCGGGGGCGCAATTTCGTGCAAGACCCTCGCAACGGCGAAAGCGTTTGCTGCGTGAGACGACGGGAAACCTTTCGCTTTCCCGCCGCCGTCAATCAACCTGACACTTTTCACGAGTTTTGCCGGTCGCTCCCGCCCGACCAACGGCTTGACAATTCGCCCACTAACTCCGTCGGCAATTCCAAGAGCGATTGCCACAACCAAAATCCAACCAACCCACATTGCCACTGCTTTCCCGATTTGCCGATAAGTTCGGCTTCTGCGCCATGACAAGTATCCAAGCCAGAAGGCAAGGAGCAACCAAGTTAAAGGCAAGTTCCCCAAACGGGAAAAAAGCAGCATCGTTCCGTCAAGCCAATCGGTCGCCAATCCATTGTTGATGGTGCGAAGCAAGGATATGTCCAACGCCACCAAAGGCTGCCACCTGACTGCGACTAAAGCAGCGAGCACAAGGAACAACGAGAACCAAAGAATCGCTTGTGCAAGCAACGCGCAACTCTCCGCGTCTCCGTTTCTCCGTCTCACCGTTTCATCNACCNTTTGTCCCTTGTCCCCTGTCTCTTGTCCCATGTCTCACATCACCAACGGATGCCGAAATTGGTGAACTCGCCTGTCGGGTTTTCCCAAAAGACATCCACGCCTGTCACATGTGCGCCTGTTGGTCCTTTCCGGAGTTGAGCGAGCAACTGCTCAAGTTTTTCCCTCTCACCTTCGGCTACTACTTCAACATTGCCGTCCCTCAAGTTCCGCACATAGCCAGTGATGCCGCCAATTCGCTGAGCCTGATAAACGGTGAAGTATCGGAAGCCGACGCCTTGGACTATGCCCTTGACAATCGCCCTCATCCTAACCTTCTGCTCAGCCATTCACTCATCCCTCCTTCGTTCTTGCTGGGAGCGAGTTGCCAGATAGAAATGAGCGCCTCGGCAGCGATGAGCGAAGCGATGTATCCGAGTGCGAAAAGCAACAGTATGCGGATGAGCCAACGGATTCCCCATTCAGCCAAAGGCGCTCGGTCGGACGGGTTAGTTTGCAGCGCCAATTCTTTGCCGACACCAAGTTCATTGAACAATTTTGCCGCCCAGACGAATACGAGCAGCATCAGACCGATGCCGAGGACGAAAGTCAAGAGAGCCAAAAGTTTTGCCAAAAAGTCGTGGTCTCGTTCGCCAGCCATCTTACCGTCAACCCCTGTGAACTATCTTTGCACCGTCTGGGTCTAAACCGACTATGCGCCAAAATCCGTTCACGCCAACCGCTTTCAAAGATTGCCACATTGCCTGAGCCACTGTTTCCGCAGATTTTTCATCACAGCACCAAGCGGCAACGGTCGGACCAGCACCGCTAAGGTGAACTCCCAACGCTCCAGCATCCATCGCAGCCTCAAAAACTCGTGGCAGCCAAGGCATCAGCGACTGGCGGTAAGGCTGATGGAGTTTGTCTTGCATCGCAACTTTCAGCCGGTCAAATTGACCTGTAGCCAAAGCACCCACTAAAAGGGCAGCGCGACCGAGATTGAAAACTGCATCGGCGCGCGAAACCGAAGAAGGCAAAACCGAACGGGCTTTTTCGGTCTCAAGGGCGAATTCGGGGACAAGCAACGCTATGCGAACTTCTGACGGCGGCATGAACTTAACCCAAACAACTTCGCCTTCCGTCGGCACAGCAACCGTAACGCCACCGAGCAGCGCTGGGACAACATTGTCGGCATGACCTTCTAAATCAGCGGCGAGTTTTAGCAACTGCTGGACCGAGAGCGGTTCGCCGAGCAAGTGATTGGCAGCCACAAGCGCACCAACCCTTGCCGCAGCCGAACTCCCCAACCCTCGGGTGAGCGGGAAGCGGTTGTCAAGGACTAAACGAAACCCGCGATGCAAAGGTTCGGCAACGCCTTCAGGCAACTCCTTCAAAAGCGCTTTAACTGCCCAGACGGCAATATTGCTTTCACCGAGCAAATTTCATCTGCCCCTTCGCCAACAACTTCAACCACGAGACCATCGGCAGGTTCTAAAGTCACGAAACTGTGCCACGAAAGTGCGGCACCAAGGGCGTCAAAGCCACTGCCCAAATTCGCCGTCGTCGCTGGAACCTGAACTGTGACGGTCACGAACTCACCACCTCATTCCATCAATTTCGGGTTGAGCACCTTTAGCGCACAAACCTGCAACTCCAACCTGCAACGCAAATTTCAAGCACCCATCATTGTGCCACAGCGCTACATTTTCAATTGGTGTNTNTGCCATGCGTTACGCCCAAGTTTGTGTTGACATCAAGTTGGCAGCGGTCGGAAACCTGCTCACATATGCAATCCCTGAAGCGCTGGATGGCAAAGTGCAAGTTGGTTCATGCGTTGCTGTGCCGCTCAGGGAGCGGAAAGTTGTGGGCTATGTCGTCTCTGTCACAGACCAGCCCCCGCCTTTGCCGGAAGGCGTGAAAATCAAGCCCGTGTTGGAAGTCCTTTCGCCCGAACCGCTCTTTGACGAGCACCTGTGGCAACTGGCTCAATGGATTGCCAAATATTACCACTGCAGCCTCGACGAAGCCTTGCAGTTGGTCATCCCCTCAGGCTGGCAACGAGCCGTTGAGCGAGTTTTCAAACTCATAAACCCCGACCCAAGTTTGTTCAAGGGTTCGGAATGGCAAAAGCGTATCGTTGAAGCATTGCAATCCCTCGGTGGTGAAGCGAGCGACGACGAACTTTCGGAAGCCCTCAACGAACCTCCGCCCCGCCAACTCGCCAATGCCCTTTCCGCCTTGAAGCGCAAGGGTGTCATTGAAGAAGTCCAAACTGTTCGCGCCAAGCCAACTCAACCGCGCCCCCTTAAAGCTGTCCGCATCTCCGAGAAGGGCTTGCAAGTCCTCAACGAGTTGGAAACTGACCCGACCGCCAAGCAAAGACATCGCTTGACTGAAAAGCAACTCGCCGTTTTGTATCGGCTGGAAGAAGGCGTGGCTGAATTGCTCGCCGACCTCGCCGATGAAGGCTACGAACGCAGTGTTGTCCAATCCCTCGTGCAAAAAGGCTTTCTGGACGAACTCAAATTTGTGCCAGACCGAAGTTGGGAAACCGATGCCCTCGCTTTCGTCGCCCCCATCTTTGAACTCACGGACGAGCAGCAAAAGGCTGTTGACGCAATTGTGCAAGCGTTGGAGCGTGTAAGCGTGCAAGCGTGTAAGAGTGCAAGCGTGCAAGCGTTTGAAAATGCAAGCGAACAAGATGAAACCAGCCCCCAGCCCTCAGCCCCTAATCACTCAATTTCCCGTCCCTCATCCCCCGCCCCTTGTCCCGTTTTCCTCCTTCACGGCGTTACCGCCTCGGGCAAGACGGAAGTTTACCTGCGCGTGGTTGAACGGGCTTTGCAACTTGGTCTGGGTGCGATTGTCCTCGTGCCGGAAATTGCTTTGACGGCTCAAACTGTCGGAATCTTCCGCCATCGCTTTGGTGAGAAAGTTGCTGTTTGGCATAGCGCTTTGTTGCCCAGCACCCGATTTGAGCAGTGGCGGAAAGTCAAAAGCGGCGAGTGTCCCATCGTTGTCGGTCCGCGCTCCGCATTATTCGCTCCCATTCGCAACTTAGGCGTTATCGTTGTGGACGAAGAGCACGACCACTCTTACAAGCAGGAACAAGGCGTTCGCTATCATGCCCGCGAAGTCGCATTGATGCGGGCAAGGCTTTGCGGTGCGGTTGTCGTTTTCGGGACAGCCACTCCGTCCCTTGACAGTTATTACCGGGCGTTGAAAGGGCAATGGACGCTCCTGAGGCTAACTCAACGGGTTGAAGGCAAGCCCTTGCCTGAAGTCAGGCTCATTGACGAACGAATTGCCTCTCACCGCCGTTCCGAGTTGCTGAGTGACCCGCTGGTTGATGCGATGGGAAAGGCTTTAAGTGAAGGCGAGCAAGTCATTTTGTTCCTGAACCGAAGGGGCTACGCCCGCGTCGCCATGTGTCAGAAATGCAACTTCATCGCTCAATGCCCCAACTGTGCAGTGTCGCTTGTTTACCACGCAACCGACAACACGATGAGATGCCACCACTGCGGTCACCGGCAGAGATTTGAGCAGCGCTGTCCACAATGTGGCGGGACGATGGTCGCATTGAAAGGTGCTGGCACGGAAAGAGTTGAAGCGGAAGTCAGGCGACTGTTCCCTCAGGTGCAAGTTTTGAGGCTTGACAGGGACGCAGTTGTGAGCAGGGGCGAACATTCCCGCATCCTGAACGCCTTCCGCAACGGCGAGGCTCAAGTGCTTGTCGGAACTCAAATGGTCACGAAAGGACTTGACTTTCCCAAAGTCACTGTCGTTGGCGTCTTGAATGCCGACCAAGCCCTTTTGTTCCCGCATTACCGTGCAGCCGAAGAATGCTTCCAACTGCTCACCCAAGTTGCAGGTCGTGCAGGGCGAGGCGACAAGCCCGGGGTTGTGTTCATTCAGACCCGCTTCCCCGACCATTACGCCATTCAGTTGGCAATTGCGCAAGATTATCACCGTTTCTTCGTCACTGAGTTGCAGCAACGCCGCCACCCACCATATCCGCCTTACGCCCACTTGATTGAAGTGCAGACGAGTGACCCCGACTTGAATGTAGCGAAGGCTCGCATCAAGGCTGCCGAAGTAGCATTCAAACGAGCCATCGCCATGCTCAACGCTGTGGGCGTTGAAATCCTCGGTCCAAGCGAATGCCTCATCCCTCGCTTGCAAGGACGCTGGCGCTACCACCTGCTCCTTCGCAGCCGCAACCGCAAATTGCTTCACCAAGTTGTTGACAAAGCCCTTTCACTCCTTGACCCTGAAACCCGTTCAACCCTCACCATTGATGTTGACCCGCTTCAATTGGCTTGAAGCAAGTGGCATAAATGCCTTCGGGTGAGCGTTATGAAGCGTCCCATTTCAGTCACATTGGCTGTTCTCGCTCTCGTCATTGCAGGCTACTGCTTGTGGCGGGCTTATCATGCGCCCTTTGACGCTTTGGAACGAGAATTGCAGGCGCTCAAGGAAGCGGGTGAACCGTTGCGCTACGAAGACATCGTGCCACCTGTCCCAGCCAATTTGAACGCTGCCCCAATTTACCGAAAGGCTTTCGGTTTGTTGCCCAATTTGTCGTTCAACGAATTGCAAGTCTTGGATGAATTCAGGGACGGTCGCCCGGTGGAAGTTGCCAGAGTTCGTCAAATTTTGAAGCGATGCCAACCAGCCCTTGCTTTGGCAAAGAAAGCCAGCAAGTTGCCTCACGCCCGATGGATAAAATGGCAGCCTGACCTGTTTTCAATTCAGTTTCTGCATCTCCCCAAATTGCGAGAGATTGCCCGCTTACTTGTTGCTGATGCCTTGCTGAGGCTACATGATGGCGATGTGGAAGGCAGCATGGAAAACCTCATTGCCCTGTTGCGGATGGCTCACCAAATGAGCGAAGAACCCTTCGCAGAGAATTTGACACATAGCAGGGTCATCTTCCGCCTTGCCAACCAAGTCCTTCAAGCCGCTCTAAGCCGACAGGTGAAAATTTCTCCAGCCCAGATAAGACAATTGCAGCACCTTTCCAGCCAATGGGACGGAGACCAATTGCTTGTTCGCCACTATCAGTTGATGTTAGTCGCGTTCATAGACCTCTTTGACTGGCTACGAGCGAATCCAACGACAGCAAGGGAGTATTTGCAAATCTGGTCTGAAGGTTGTATGGTTTATCCGAAAGGCAATCTTGCCGTGTGGGTGCTACCACTTTACTCCCAACTGGCATCAAACGAGGTCATCTTGTTGCGCTACCATCGTCGCCTCCTGTCCATCGCTCGCAAAGGCGAGCCCTGCGATTGGAAGCAATTTGAGTTGATAGACCGATGGGCACAACGGACGAGTTCTTACGGCTTCAAGTCTACCAGATTTGGATTTGCTTTCCTGCCGCTAAGTTTTGCGCGAGAGTTTACCTGTCCCGGCGGTCTTCGTGAAGAAGGCACTGTTTCGGGGTCACTTTTCCGAGACATTGCAACAGCAAAGGCACTTCAGCGAATTTTCCAAGTCAGTCTGGCTCTGCACATGTTCTGGCAAGAGCGTGGTCGCTACCCTGAAAGCCTTTCGGATTTGGTTCCACAATACTTGCCTGCCGTCCCTAAAGACCCTTTTGATGGCAAGCCTTTGCGCTACCGCCTTGACAGCAACGGCTTTCGCATCTGGAGCATCGGCACAGATTTAAAGGACAACGGAGGCGTTCATCCAGACGATGTTGCCCTTTCTGTCTCGTTTCGTTAAAGCGTTCGCTTAGTTCACTTTGGTGCTTGCAGTGTGACCGTGTGCTCAAAAGTTTCCAAGCCCTTCGCCTTTTCGCCGGGTGTCCTTATTCGGCTCTTTTCGGTCAGGAACCAACTCTCGCGGATTTCCCCTCTCGTGTCGTCTCGGACGATGATTGCGTAGAGTGAGCCCTCGTCCAGTGTTCCCGAAACCTTCAACTTCCATCGGTTCGTCCCAGAAGACCTCAACTCGGTGATGACAGGTTGATAGTCGCCGTATTCGTCAATGCGCTTGAGGGAGACGGTGAATTTGGCGGGCGGTTCGTAACCGGGCTGCCAGAAAATCTCTGGGTCAGTGTCAACATCAACATGCGGCTGTGGTCAGGTGGCAGGAAACGCAGACCCTCCAAAGAACCTTGCCCACCCGTCACAACTTCGTGCCGAGATGAACCTTGACACCCGCAAAGTAGCAGAAACGGCACCACAATCAGTTTCCAAACCCGCAAGGTTTATCACCTCGGTTGTTGGGCTGAAATGCGCCCACCCGCTTGGCGGCATTTCCCCTTCCAACCTAACTTTGCCGCAAACCGAAATCCCTTAATCACTTTGCACCCATCCCTTTGCCAACTTGTAAAGCCTTTGCTGTCGTTCAAGGGCGACAGAAAATCGTTTGTGCTGCTTCTCATCGGGTTCAAATGTCGCACCAAACTGAGGTGGATAGTCGGCAAGGGTTCGCCAAGTCCCCAAAGCCCTCAAAGCCATGATGGCTGCACCGCGAGCAGATGCTTCAGGTTCAAGGCAAAGGGTGATGGGTTGACCCAATGCGTCGGCAAACATCTGAGTCCAAACTCGCGACCGAACAAGCGCTCCTCCTGTCGCGATGATGCGATTGACCGCAGGAATTGCCTGTTTGACCAATCGGTGAATGAGCGCCATCCGCAAAGCGACGGCTTCCATAAAGGCTCGCAAAAGGTGAAGCGATGTGTGGTGCAAGCGAATTCCAATCACAGCGCTTGGGACACTGGCATCCCACTCGGGCGCTCTCTCACCAAGCAAAAAAGGCAAAATCGTCAGTCCGTGTTCGTCGGGTTGCATCTCAGCAATTTGCGCTTCCCAATCGTCGGGCAATTTAAGCGTTTCCGTAAGCCACTGAAAGACGACGCCACCGTTGCTTTGGGCTCCGCCAATGAGGTGATGTTGCCTGTCGGCTCGGTAGTGCCATAAGCCGAAAGGTGGCTTGACATCCTCGTCAGTAGTCATCACCCTCATGACCGAACTTGTCCCAACCATCAACGCTGCCGTTTCAGGTTCAATAGCACCGCACCCAATGTTGCTGCATGCACCATCTCCCAATGCAGGAAACCAAGCGGAGTTAAACAAGGGACGAGGGATGAGGGGCGAGGGACGGGGAAAAGTTAAAGGCTCAAAGTCAACGATGGGAGAAAGTTGCTCCCGCGCAATTCCAACAGCATCCAAAGTTTCATCGTCCCAATCGTTGGCAGCGTGGTTGAAGAGACCTGTGCCAGAAGCCATTGAAATGGAACAAGCGGTTGTGCCAAGCAATTTCAAGTGCAAGTATTCGCCGAAACTGAGCCAATAGCGAACTTTTGTGGCGATTTCGGGAAAGTTGCGACGAAACCAAAGCAACTTCGCAGGCAGGAAATTGGGATGCAAAAAGCAACCTGTTCGGGCATGGTAGTTGCGTTCGTTCAAAGTTCGCTTCAATTCTTCCGCTTCCCTTGCGCATCGGCTATCAGCCCAAAGCAAAAAAGGCGTTATAGCGTTTCCTTCCTTGTCAACTCCCAAAACGCTATGCCAGACAGTGCAAGTGGCGACGGCAACGATAGAGTGTGCCTTATCGCCCAATTGCTCCACGATGCCATTGATGGCTTGCACCGTTTGCGTCAGTAGCCAATCGGCATCCAGAAAAGCGCCGCCGTCTGGCGTTGTCTGTGGTTCGTAAGCAACCTGC
>JGI20132J14458_1000244_pt1 | contig 11274 bp, 5 predicted proteins | sample OctOCTMetagenome_FD_14458 | JGI IMG/M metagenome (IMG submission 14458)
GCCCCGGCCAGCACCAGCCCGTTGCGCACCATCCCCACGATGAGCGCCCCCAGCACCGTCCCGATCACGCTGCCGTAGCCGCCGGTGAGCAGCGTCCCTCCGGTCACGGTGGCCGCGATGGCCTCCAGCTCCAACCCTTCCCCACGCTTGGGATCCACGGAGCCGAAGCGGCTGAACTGGATGATCCCGGCCAGGGCGGCCAGCACCGCCGTCAGGATGAAGCAGATCTGTTTGACCCGGTCGACCTCTACGCCCAGGGCCCGGGCCGCCTGGGGGTTCCCACCGGCGGCGAAGACGGCGTTGCCGAAGGGGGTTCGGATGAGGACCACCGCGGCGATCCCGGCGATGGCCAGGAACCAGAGGGCGGAGGCGTGGAANCCCCCGGGCAGCCGTCCCGACAGCGCGAACATCAGGGAGGATTTCTCCTCGTAAGCGATGGGGAAGCCCCCTGTCACCGCCAGCAGCACCCCGCGCCAGAACATCATTGAGCCCAGGGTCACGATGAAGGAGGGCAAGCGGCCGCGGGTCACCACCCAGCCGTTCAGCGCCCCGATGGCCGCCGCCATGGCCAGGGCTGCCACAAAGGCCAGAAGATGGGGCCACCCTGCCCGGATCATTAGGGCGAAGGCCATCGAGGAAGCCCCCAGCACCGATCCAACCGACAGGTCGAACTCCCCGGCGATCATGAGCAGGGTGACGCCGATGGCCACCAACCCCAGCTCGGCGGCGATGGTCATGATCCCGGCCAGGGAGTCCAGGGTCAGGAAGTATGGGGCGGTCACTGAGAACCCGATGAAGACCGCGAGGAACCCGGCCAGCGCTCCCACCTCCGGATGGCGCCGCCATCCAGACAGGCGGATCACCCGGGCCCAGCGCGGCCCATACGTGGGCCGGCGGGATGAGGCCTGGACCGTCTCGGGATCCATCCGGAACGCTCCGCGGGTCGTTGGGCGGGAGATCCTCTATCCGGCGGGGAGCGGGAATCCCCGCCCCCCGCCGCCGAGGCCTTCACCGATCAGCGGATCCCCTGCTTGATCAGCTCCTCCACCAGGCCGATGTTGTCTTTGTCCACGAAGCCCGGCCCGGTCAGCACATCGTTGGCGGGCCGCAGGCCGTATTTCTTGTAGAGATAGAGCCAGGCGATGGCCATGTAGCCTTGCAGATACTGTTGCTGATCGATGGCGAACAGCGTCACCCCCTCCTTGATCGCCGACAGCGTCCCGGGGTGCAGGTCGAAGGTCCCGTGGAGCACCTTGCCGACCAGGTTGTTCTCCTTCAGGAACTTCACCGCCGGGTCCGTGCCCAGGGGGCCGAGGGTGAGCAGGGCGTCGGTGTCGGGGTTGCGGGTGAAGTAGGCCTTCAGGGCCTCCACGGCCTTGGTGGGGTCCGTGCCGATGTCTAACTTCTCCACTGGCACGTTCTTCTTGCTCATCTCATCGAGGAAGCCCTGGCAGCGGGCCTCCAGGCCCACGTGGCCGACCTCGTGGATGGCGCACACCGCCCGCTTGGGCGTGCGCACGGCGAGCATCCGCTGGGCCGCCCGCACCCCGCCCAGGTATTCGTCCATGCCGATGTAGAACATATACGGGATGCGCTCGCCCTCCGGGCGGGGGTCGGCGACGTTGATGGCCACCACGGGGATCCCCTGCTGGATGGCCCGGCGCAGCGGCTCATCCAGGGCCTTGGGGTCGGTGATGGTCACCGCCAGGCCGTCGGGCTTGGCGGCGATGGCGCTGTTGAGGAGGTTGACCAGTTCCTCGATGGAGAACTTCTCGGGGCCGAAGTATTTGGCCTCCACCGGATAGACCTTCGCGGCGTCGTTCATCCCTTTGATCACCACCCCCCAGAAGGGGTCCGCGGGGCCGCCGTGGGAGACGATGTAGAAGGTGAACTCCTTCTTCGCCGGGGCGGGGGCGGGCGTGGCCGGGGCGCATGCTCCGGCCAGCAGGGCGAGGGCCAGCAGGATCGGGATCCAGCGGTAGGCGCGACGGATCATGGCAACCTCCTTTCGGTGAGGGGTAAGGGGAGAAGGTCCATCCTTTCCTCCGGGGGCGGGCCGCATGAGGCGCGCTCCACCAGCCGGCAGGGCAGCCGGAGATGCGTCGGCGTTCGTTCCCCCTGCAGCAGGCGCAGCAACATGCTCATCGCGGTCCGCCCCATCTCATACTTGGGCTGGGCGACGGTGGTCAAGGGGGGCTCCGTGTAGGCGGCGAAGAGGATGTCGTCGAAGCCGATGATCGAGAGATCGTCGGGGACCCGCAGGCCGGCCGCCCGGGCGGCCCGCAGGGCCCCGATGGCGGTCATGTCGTTGTAGCAGAACACCGCCGTGGGCCGGCGCGGGGCCTCCAGCAGGCGGCGCATCCCCCATTCCCCGCCCTCCGGCCGGCCGTTCCCCTCGGCGAGCCAGGCAGGATCCGGGGGGAGCCCGGCCCGGGCCATCGCCTCCCGGTAGCCGGCCAGGCGCTCCCGGTTCGAGCGGGCGGTGGGCGGGCCGGCGATGTAGGCGATGCGGGTGTGGCCCAGCTCCACCAGGTAAGAAATCGCCTGCACCGCCCCCTGATAGCTGTCCGAAGCCACCGAGTAGATGAAGGGCTCCTCCCGCTGGTTGTTGATCAGCACGATGGGGACGCCCAGGGCCTCCAGGTGCGGGAGGTAGAGCTCGCCGACGCGGGAGGAGGCCACGATCACCCCTTCCACCCGGCTCTCGGCCAGGGCCCGCACCGCCGCCAGCTCCCGCTCAGGGTCCGCGTTGGAGGTGGCCAGGAACAGGCGATAGCCGGCCTCCAGGGCGACCTCCTCCACGCCGCGGACGATCTCCGCCAGGAAGGGATCGGCCAGGGTGGTGATCACCAGGCCGACGATGCCGGTGCGGGCGGTGGCCAGGCTGCGGGCGGCGGCGTTGGGGACATACCCCATCCGCGCCGCCAGCCGGCGGATGCGCTCCGCCGTGCGGGGGTTGACCAGGGGGCTTCCCCGCAACGCCCGGGAGACCGTGGAGTGGGAGACGCCCGCCTTCCGGGCGATGTCCTTGATCGAGACCCGACGGGAGGCGCGACGGCCCATGGATTGCACACGTGTGCAATTTTTTCCCAATAATATCTGGGGCGGCCGATTCTGTCAAGGGGTTGCAGCGTCCGGGGTGTGTCCCAATTTTGTCGGGCTGGCCGCTTCGTAGGACAACTGCGAGCAGTTGTCCTACGATTTTGGGACACACCCCAGCGTCCGGGCTTTCCGGTTCTCCAAAGGAGCCCGCTGCAAGAGGGTGAGGGAAAAGCCCGGAGGAGAAGCGATCTTTCGGTGCCGCGCGGACTACCCGTGCGGCGCGGGGGCCACCAGCACGCCCGGGTTCATGATCCCGGCCGGATCCAGGGCCGCCTTCACGCGCTGCAGGAGATCCAGTGCCAGGGGGCCATGCTCTGCGACCAGGAACGATCGGAAATCCCGTCCTGTTCCATGGTGATGGGTGATCGTCCCCCCGCACTCCAGAAACGCCTCCAGGGCCGTCCGCTGGAGATCCCGCCACGCCTCGCGCAGCGCTTCCCGGGATGGACGGGCGAAGAACGTAAAATACAGGGCGCATCCGTCTGGATAGCCATGCGTCACCCGACACATCACCCCACCGACCGGCGACCAGCGATCGATCCGCTGGATCAAGCGCTCCCGCACGGTCCGCACGGTTTCCTCCACCCGGGACCACGGCACAGCGGTCTCCACCGTATCCAGGAGCAGGCCGAAATCGATCATGACATCGCGCCAGTAAGGCTGTTCGAAGTAGGCCCGTTTCCACGTCTCCACGGCCTCGGGCGCTGGAATTCCCCCTGCCCGTTCGATCCATCGGAGGGCCGAGCGCCATTCGGCTTCCACCCGATGCGCGTCCTCGAGATCTTCGATCTCCAGGCTGATGTGAAGCAGGGCGCCCGGTTCCAGCGGATGACCGGCGAGGGCGGCGCTGATCGCTACCTCATATTCATCGAGCAGACGGAGGACGGCCGGTGTTAAGCCCGCCTGCAGAATCCGCCGCATGGCCTCCAGACCGGCCGAGAACTCCGGGAAGCGAAAACCGCCCGCCCGCTTGGCGACCGGCGGCCGCACCGCCCGCACCACCGCCTCCGTGATGAATCCGAACGCCCCCTCGCTCCCCACGACCCACGACCGCACATCCGGCCCCGAGGCCGAGGCGGGCACCTCCCGGGTCTCCAGAACCCCGCGGGGGGTGAGCACCCGCAGGCTTTCCACGCGATGCTCGATCCTTCCCCACGCGGTGGAGAAATGCCCCGCCGCCCGCGTCGCGATCCAGCCCCCAGCGTCGACATCTGGAAGGACTGGGGATAATGCCGGAAGGCTAAGCCATGCGCCCGTAGCGCCTCCTCCAGATCCGGCCCGCGAATCCCCGCCTGCGCCCGAACCCGACAGCCGGAGGGATCAAGGAATCGAATTCGATTCATCCGGGCGAGATCCACCGAGAGGACCCCCTGGAAGCCAGGGGGAACAGCGGGCTCCACCCCGCCAACGACGGAGGTCCCGCCTCCATAGGGAATGAGCGCGATGGATCGGCGCTCGGCAACCTCCAGCAGGCGGAGGAGATCCGCTTCATCCTCCGGATAGGCCACCGCGTCGGGGAAACAGAGATCCTGCCCGGTCCGCAACCGCACCAGATCCCCGAAACTCCGCCCGGCTGCGTGCAGCGCCCGCTCATAATCCGTGGCCAGGAGGGCGCCCTGAAAACCCGGGATCTCCAGGGCGATCCGGGATGGAGGAATCTGAAGGGACTCCAGGGGAACGGGCGGCTGGTAATCCTTCGGGGAGACCCGCAGCCATGGCTCCACCGCTTTCAACCAGCGGGCGACCCGCTCCGCCGGGATCCCTTCCCCTTCATATCCCCAGCCGTTCCATTTCCGCAGGCGATCCGGCATGCCAGGCCCTCTGAGCTGGAGCTTCGCCCGTGTAAATGATCAACGAGTGAGGATATAGACCGGCATCGGTAGGATTCGCTTCAGCGGCGATCTCCAGGTTAAAGCGAAAGCCCTCCTACCGGTCTCCAGAGGAGGGGGGTGAAGGGCGGCCCCCGGCGGCTGACTCGAGTCGCCCCTCATGGGCCTTCGATCGGGAGGCCGGCAGAGGCCGATCTCCCGAAAGAAGCCTCCACCTCCAGGGCACTGGAAGGGGTCCAGAGCGGCTTCCGATCCTTCGCATCACGGATCGAGGATGGAGGACGGGCGGCCAGGCCAGCCATGTCCCTTTCCTTATCTCCTTCCCTTTCCGCGTATCCACCTGGACGTGAGGATGGGTGGTGATGCCCGAACGCGTAATCGAAGGGAAGGGATCGGATGGGCCGCCCGGCCCATACATGGGCTTCCGCCCAGAGATATTTCAAGAGCAAGGGGAAAACGCCCTCCCCCTCCACCCGGCGGGTGGAGACCGGGATGCGCACCGAGGTCAGCACCCCGAATCGGCCGTGGCGGGCCGCCCGTCGCACGTAATCGTGATCCTCGGCCAGCAACAGGGTTTCATCGAACCCCCCGATGGCCTCGTGGAGGGCGCGGCGGACCAGAATGCAGAACCCCGGCGCGCGGGGGGAGATCCATTGCAGCGCCAGCAGATATCCGTTGGCCACCTCGTGGAACACCCGATCCGTCGGCCGGGGGCTCAGGGGCTCCATCAAGCATGTGGCCACATCCAGACGCCGCGCCTCGATCTCCCGCATCGCCTTCTCCAGGAAATCCGGACGGGGGACCACATCCGCGTCCAGGAAGACCAGCCAGGTCCCCCGGGCGGCCCGCGCCCCCGCGTTCCGGCCGACGGCCGGGCGCCCACCGGGGACCACCCGAGCGCCCCAGGCCCGGGCGATCTCCGGCGTCCCATCCTCCGACCCCGCGTCGGCGACGATCACCTCCTCCGGCGGCTGTGTCTGACGGGCCAGGGCCTCGAGGAGCTGGGGGAGATACGCCGCTTCGTTCAGGGTTGGGATGATCACGCTGACCATCGGCCTCACCTCCCCGGCGGGTTCGAGCGTCACCCGGACGCCGCTCCTCCCTCCAGGATCCGGATGGCGAACCGGGAAAGCCGACGCCGGTCCAGGGGATCCAGGCGCTCCCACTGTTCCTGGAACCAGCGGATCTTCTCCAGCAACCCTGGATCTGTTGCGGGGAAGGGCGGGTCAGGGCCACCAGGGCGGCGCTCAGCCCGGCCAGGGCGCCCAGATCCAGCCCCCGGCGGGCGGGAAGGGGTCGCCCTTCCGGGCCGGACGGCTCCAGCAGACGGAACACCAGCATCAGCCCGGCGGCCATGCGAGCCATCCCTTCAGCGACCGGCGCCCGCTCCGGCGTGGCGAGCAGCCAGCGTAGCAGCGCCCCGGGCTCCAGCCGGGCCTGCAGGGCGGTGACCTCCGCCTCGACGCGCGCCCGGACCCCCCGCCAGACCCCGGCGTCCCATACCGGGGTCAGGATTTGGGGCGCGCGGGCGGTGGGCCGGAAGACCACCCGGGGCCGGCCCGGCCCGGCCCGGCTTTCATAGCGCCGCTCCACCAGGCCAACGCGCTCCAGCATCGCCAGCATCTCATACGCTGTGGCCCGGCCGATTCGCAGGGCGCGGGCCACCACGGCGTAGTGAAGCGGCCGACGCCATCGGCGATACAACCGCAGGAAGGCGGCCAGGAACTCCCGCTGACGGCGGGTGAGGGCGCCCATCTCCTCAACCTCACGATGTTTCCGAAAATTCCAGAAAAATTTTATCCGCACTTCCCCCGCTTCGCCAAATCCCTCCGGGCGGGTGGATCGCGCGCACAGCCGGGAGGTCGCCCGGCGGAAGCCCGCGTGGCCATGGGTCGCCGCGTTGTGGTAAATTTAGGCATGTTGAAAATCAACGCTGGGGCGAAGGGGATGGAGGACTTCCTGGAGGCAACCCGGGGATCCGGCCGGGGGATCGGGGGACGGTGGAGCAGGCGCTGCGGGTGCTGATGGGAAAGGAGGCGCCCCGGGGCCTGGCCCGCGTGTGGCCCTTCCTGGGCCCAGCCTTCGTGGCCAGCGTCGCCTATATGGATCCGGGGAACTTCGCCACCAACATCCAGGGGGGCGCGCGCTTCGGCTACCTGCTCCTCTGGGTGATTTTCCTCAGCAACGGGATGGCGATGTTCCTCCAGGCTCTCTCCGCCAAGCTGGGCATCGCCACCGGGCGGAACCTGGCGGAGCTCTGCCGGGAGCACTTCCCACCGGCCCTCTCTTTTCTCCTGTGGGTCCTGATGGAGCTGGTCGCCATGGCCACCGACCTGGCGGAGTTCGTGGGCGCCGCGGTGGGCTTCCATCTGCTCCTGAGGCTCCCTTTGTGGGCCGGCGAGTTGCTCACTGCCCTGGCGGCCTTCGCCATCCTGGACCTGGAGCGCCATGGCTTCCGCCCCCTGGAGGGGGTGATCACCGCGCTGATCGGCGTGGTCTCCCTCGGGTATGTGGTGGAGATCCTCATCGTCCGCCCGGATGGGCGGGAGGTCCTCCACGCGTTCCTGCCGCCGCGGTTCGCCGGGCCGGAGAGCGTCCTGCTGGCGGTGGGGATCCTGGGGGCCACGGTGATGCCCCACGCGCTTTTCCTTCACTCCGCCCTCACCCAGGATCGCATTGTGGTCCGTGATCCAGCCCTGCGGCGCCGCCTCTTCCAGTTCGAGCAGATCGATGTGGCCCTCGCTATGGGGATCGCCGGCCTGATCAACGCGGCGATGCTGATGATGGCTGCGGCTACCTTCCACGCCCGCGGCCTTTCGGAGATCGGCACCCTGGAGGAAGCCTATCGCACCCTCCACCCCTTGTTTGGACCGGTGGCCGGTGGAGCTTTCGCCCTCGCCCTGCTGGCCTCCGGCCTCTCCTCGTCCACCGTGGGGACCATGTCCGGGCAGATCATCATGCAGGGCTTCCTGCGCCGTCGCATCCCGGTGGGGGTGCGACGGCTGGTGACGATGCTGCCTTCCCTGGTGGTCATCGGGCTGGGGTGGGATCCCACCCGCACGCTGGTCATCAGCCAGGTGGTGCTGAGCTTCGGGCTGCCTTTTGCCGTGTTCCCGCTGATCTTCTTCACCGCGCGGCGGGATCTGATGGGAGATCTGGCCAACCGGCCGCTGACCACCCTCCTCGCCCTGGGGATGGGGACCCTCGTCGTCGGGCTGAACGGTTACCTGCTCTATGCGCTGATCCGCGGATGAAGGGCCTGCGGCGGCCCAGGAGGAGGGGCCTTCGGAGATGCGCCCGGATGTGCGCCGATCCGAAGAAGGCACAACATGGGGGTAGAAGCGCTGCGGCGCTGCGCACCTGCTTCGACGAATTGCCGAAATCGATTTCGGCTTGCGATTCGGGCCGCGGCCTGTGCCCCGCGAAATCCAGAAGGCCGATCATTTCCAGCGCCTGAGGCCCTTATCGCCCGAAAGGAGAGGGGGTGGGCGGGTTTCCTGAGCGGTTGGGGTCTCCGTTTTCGGAGGAAGGCGGAACCAGCGGGAGCGTGAACACGAACAGGGCGCCGCCTCCGGGTCGATCCTCCACCCAAATCCGGCCGCCGTGGGCCTCCACGGCGAGCTTGCAGAAGGCCAGGCCCAGACCGAACCCGCGCCCCCGGACCATCCCGGTCACGAAGGGCTGGAAGAGACGTTCCCGTAGCTCCGGCGGCACCCCGGGCCCGGAGTCGGCGACCTCCACGCGCACCGTCCTCGCATCCTCCGCCGCCGCCCGGATCCAGATCGTCCCGCCTGACGGCGTGAACTTGATGGCGTTGTCCATCAGGTTCTGAAACACCCGCAAGACCAGCATCTCATCCCCGTGCACCAGCGGGAGATCGGAGGGCATCTCCACCTGCACCTCCAGGTCCTTCTCGCGGATCAGGATGGAGAGCTCCTTCAGGATCCGGGCCACCAGCTCCCTCAGGGAGAGCGGGCGTGGCTGGAGGATCGCCTGCCCGGATTGCAGCCGGCGCAGGTCGAGGATGGTGTTCACCATGCGCAGCATGCGCCCCACGTTGTCCCGGGCGATGCTCAGGACATCCCGTTGCTCCGGCAGCAACGGCCCTACGCTTTCGCTCAGCAGGAAGTCCAGGGCGGTCTGGATGGAGGCCGCGGGGTTGCGCAGGTCGTGGACGATCATGTGGAGGAATTCCTCGCGCAGACGCTCCAGCTCCCGCAGCGGCGTGATGTCGTAGATCCAAAGGAGCCAGCCCGTGATGGAGGAACCCTCGGCGATAGGGACCCCGTGGACCCGCAGGGCGTAGGGGCCGGCCTCCAGCTCCACGGCGGGGCGGCTTTCCGGGCTCCGGCGCCACGCCCGCAGGTAGCGCACCAGCCCCCGGGCCAGCTCGGGCCGCCGCCCTTTCAGATCGCAGAGCAAATCGCTCACCGAACGTCCCACCCAGGATGACGGCTCTCCGTCCAGGGAGAGCAGGCGGACCGCCGCCCGGTTGATCTCCATCACCTCACCTCCCGGCCGGATGAGGAGGATGCCGTCCACCGCCGCGTCGATGAGCGCGCGCAGCCGGCTGCGCTCCGTCCGGAGGTCCTCCAGCAGCCGGGCGTTCTCCAGGGCCACCGCGGCGTGGTTGGCGATGGCCTGGCTTAAGGCGATCTGGTTCAGGGAGAAGGATGACTCCCCCACCGGATCCCAGACTTCCGCCAGGCCCAGCACCCGCGCCCCCACCGCCAGCGGCAGGATCATGAGGCGCCTCACCCCCAGCCGGGCCAGGGTCTCCCGGTCCTCCGCCGACAGCAATTGTTCCGCCTCCGGATCCGCGAGCCGGAGGGCGATCGGCCTGCGCTCCCGAAGCACGGAGATCCGCACGGCCAGGGGGTCCCCCCGGGTTCCTTCCGGCCAGCCCGGCGGCCCTTTCCGGGCGGCATCCGGGGCCCTGAACTCCATCAGGGTCTCCAGGGTTCCGGATTCCGGCCGATACCGGTAAAAGCGCGCATAGGCCCCGCCGGTGATGTCGCAGAGGAAGCGGCCCAGCAGGGTCAGCACCGGACCAACCTCCTGGGCGGCCAGCAGGTTCGCGCTGGCCTCGTAGAGCAGGGAGATCTCCCGGACCTGGTCGGCCAGCCGTTCGACCAGCGTGGCCCGCTCCACGGCCAGGGCCAGGTGATCGGCCAGCGTCTCCAGCATCCGGATCTCCGGATCCGTGAACATATGCGGCTGGGGATCGTGCAGGCTGAGGACACCCACCGGATGAGCGCCTGCGCGCAATGGGACGCCGATCCAGGCCCGCATCCTATCAAGCGGCAAGGGGAGCTCCCGCTCCGGAGCTTCCAGTCGGAGATCGCCATAAGCGAGGAGGCGTGCCTCCGCGAAGACCTGCCCGGCCAGCCCCTCGCCCGGACGACACTCCGCGAGGAGGGCCTGGACCTCGGGGGGCAATCCGACCGCCGCGCGCAGGCGCAGGCAGCCCGGCCCGTCCTCCCAGAGGTAGACTTCCCCCATGCGCAGGCCGATAGCCGTGCAGGCGTGCTCCAGGCCGGCGCGCAGGATCCCCTCCAGGTCTTCGGCTCGCAGGATGGCAGCGGCCATCTGGTGGAGCGCCGCCTCATAGCGGGCGCGCCGCTGGGTCTCCTCGAACAGGTAGGCGCTGGCCAGGGCCTGGGCGGCGGCGTTGGCGAAGGCCTGGCCGATGAACAGCTCCTCCGTCGTCAGCGCGCGGATGGTGTCCCAGTAAACCGTGAGGACTCCGCGGAAGGGGAACTGGTCGGCCGTCATGGCGGGGGCCCAGAGCGGGAAGACGACGTAAGCGCGGAATCCCTCCTGGAGCAGCCGCTCGCGAACGGCCTGGGTGCGCGGATCGGTCTGAACGTCTGAGACATGGATCACCGTGGGGATTTCAATGGCCCGGACCCCAGGGACGCGACGGTAGCTCTCCAGGAGCCATTGAACGTAGTCCGGCGAAAGCCCATCCGCCCCGGCGCAGGCCACCTGCTCCCGGATGGGCTCGTAGAACCAGACGCCCGCGCGGTCGCCGCCGAGCAGCCGTTTGGCGCCCCGGAGGATCGTCCGCACCCGCTCGGGGAACTCTGGCGGAGCGCTGAGGATCTCCTGGAGCGCTCCCGCCATCGCCTCCCACAGCCAGGTCTCCCACCGCCGGCGCAGCGCCGTGCCCACCGCATCGGCGAGGATCTCCGCCAGACCAAGGGTTTCCTCATCCGGCGATCGTGGGGCGTTGTAATACAGCATGAACTTGCCCAGGATCCGACCCTCGCTTCGGATGGGAACGAAGGCCAGAGCCCGGATTCCTTCCCGAAGCACGGCCTCCCGAACCTCCCCCAGCTCC